>JAEHJW020003645.1_pt1 | contig 264588 bp, 353 predicted proteins | sample 9271431 | NCBI WGS metagenome assembly JAEHJW02
TCGACCGCTGAAGCGTCCAACCTGCCCTGTCGTCATTTCTCATCGTCCATCGAGCGCATCGCATGACACCGCAAAAAGATCCCCGCCAGACCATCGACGTTGGGCCGTTGGCCTGGCTGATCGATCAGGTCAAGGACAACGTTTCGAAGGCCGTCTCGGACGCCGAGAAGTTCCTGCAATCACGCAAGGGGCGTGCGGCGTCCGGCGCGGGCGATCTGGGCAGTGTCAAGCAGCATGTCCACCAGATCCTGGGGGCGATGCACATGGTCGGACTGGAAGCTGCCGAGCGTTATGCGCAGGCGGCCGAGAGCATGGTCGATCGTGGGATCAACCGTCCCGAGGCGGTCGACGAGGCGTGGGTCCACACCCTGTCGCAGGGGCTGTCGGCCCTGGTGGAGCATCTGGAGGTTCTGCGCGCCGGGCGCTTGGAATCTTCGGTCAAGCTCTTTCGCCAGTACAAAGACCTGGTGGATCGTTCGGGTGGCGAAGTAGCCCACCCGGTGGATCTGTGGTCGAGCGCGTGGGTGTATCCGTCGTCGAGCGACTCGCCGATGGATCGCAAGGCGCTGGGTGCGGCCGATCGCAAGCTCTACGAGCAGTGCCTGCTCAACGTGCTGCGCGACAACGACGTGATCGGCTCGTCGCAGAAGATGAAGTCGATTGCGCTGAAGGCGCAGATGGCCTCCAGCGGGCACGAGGCGTTGCTGTGGAAGGCGGCCGAAGGCTTCTTCGAGGCCATGAGTGCGGCGGCCATCATCAGCGACATCTACACCAAGAAGATGTGCAACCGGCTCAACGTCGAGCTGAAGAACGTGCTCGAAGGGCGCGTGGATCCCACGCACCGGTTCTTGTCCGAGCTGTTGTTCTTCTGCGATCAGGGCATCGCGCGCATGCGTTCGCGCGGCGTGGCTCTGCCGGAGGGGCTGGACTGGATCGCCGTGCATTTCCAGATCGGCTCGGGGCAGTTCGTCGACTACAACCGTGCCTACTACGGTCTGTTCGACGCGGCCAAGATGGCCGCCCTGCGCAAGGCCATCGTCGGCATGCAGGACATCTGGATGAAGATGGGCAACGAGGACTTCTCGCACCTGCCCAAGATGAGCGAGCATGCCGAGGCACTCGCGCGCCTGATGGCCGACATCGCCCCCGGATCGGAAATGGTCCCGGCCGCGATCGTGAACCTGGTCAAGGCCATCGCCGATGACCGCGCGCTGCTCACGCCCGAGCGTGTGCTCGAAGTCACGACGGCGCTGATCTTCCTGGACGTGTCGTTCACGCCGTTCCAGGGCGACATCGAGCCCTTCGTGCAGCGTTGCCGCGAGATCGTCGCGCGCCTGGCCCGCAGTCAGCGCAACGAAGCGGCCTTGCCGCTGGAGCCGTGGATGGAGGAGTTGTTCCACCAGGTTTCCGGCAAGAGCACCATGGGCAGCGTGCTCACCGAACTGCGCCAGGACATGGCCACGGTGGAAGCCACCCTCGACGAGTTTTTCCGCGACCCGCAACGCAAGACCGACCACCTCGGCACCCTGCTGCCGCTGCTGTCGCAAATGCGCGGCGTGCTGTCGGTGATGAACATGGACGCCGGCTCGCAGGCTGTGCATGCGGTGCGCGTGATGCTGGAAAGCCTCATCGATCGCCCGCCGACCGACGAGAAGGTGGCCGCGACGCTGTTCAACCGGCTGGCCAGCAATCTGGGCGGCCTGGGCTTCATGATGGACATGCTCGGGTTCGACCCGGAGCTTGCCAAGGGTCTGTTCCACTTCGACGTGAACACGGGCGAGTTCCGCGCCACCGTGCAAGGCCCGCGCCGCCAGGCCCCCGTGGTCGAGCGCGACACCCATGCGGACGAGGATCTGGCCGAAATCGAGCGCCGCACCCTGGCGTCGATCGGCATCGCGCCCGAAGCCAAGCCCAAGGTCGAAGCGGTCGAGCAAGCGCCCGCCCCCGTCGAGGAAGCGCCGGCACCGGCCGTGGCCTCGGGCCTGCCCGAGGGCATCGACATGGAGATCCTGGAGATCTTCATCGAAGAGGCCAACGAGGTGGTCGTGGCCGGCACGGAGTCTTGCGAGGCGCTGGCCCAGGCGTTGGACAACAAGTCCCATGCCACCAACGTGCGTCGTGCCTTCCACACGCTCAAGGGCTCCTCGCGCATGGTCGGTCTCAACGACTTCGGCGAAGGCGCCTGGATCATGGAGCAGATCTTCAACGATCGTCTGGCGTCCATGGGTTCCATCGATGCGGCCACGGTGACCGTCGCCGCGAAGTCCTTCGAGTATTTCCGGGGTTGGATCGAGGAGATCCAGGCCATGGGCTCGATCACCCATGCCAGCGCGGCCATCGACGCCATGAGTCGTGAGATTCGCGGTCTGGAGCCGGTGGTCGAAGCCGCCCAGGTCGATGCTGCACCGGTCGATGTCGCCCCCGTCGGTGAGGTGTCGGTGGGCTCCCATGTGGTCTCCACCGTGGATGCCACGGCCAGGCCCGGACTCGAATTCACGCTCGAAGCCGGAGTCGAATTCACGTTCGAAAGGGTCGAGCCTGTCGCCGATGTTGCGTCCGAAGCGGCATCCGAAGCGGCCCCGGTCGCCGAAGATCCTTCGGTGCATGTCGAGCCGGCGCTCGACTTCTCCGACAAGTCGGTCAACGAGGATATCGTCGCCATCGAGGAGACCGCCCCCGTGGCCGAAGAGGCTGCTCCCGCTGCCTCGGACGCTCCGGTGTTCGAGCGTGTCATCGTCGAGGACATGGAATTCTTCGTCATCGACGGCCTGCAGATCCTTGCCTCGCTCTTCGACATCTACGTGGACGAGAACCGTGGCATGGTTCGTCGCTTGCACGACGACGTGCAGGCGTGGGCGCAGACCGCCCACGCGCCGGTCGAGGAGCGCGTGGTCGACCTGGCGCACAAGATGCGCGGCAACGCCTACACGGTCGGCCACACGTCGCTGGGATACGTCATCGAGCTGATGGAAGACATCCTGCGCATGCAGCGCATGGACAGCGAGACCTTCGACGTGGAATGCGCCTCGCAGATGACGGAAGCGGCCGATGTCGTGGCCGAGCTGTCGACTGCGTTCGAGCGCGGTCATCTCGGGGAGGCACCGCAGGCCCTGATCAGCAGCCTGGAAGACCTGCGCCATCGCATGCGTCACGAAACGGGCTACCTGGGCATGCCGTCGGGCTTGCCGGGTGAAGCCACGCTGGATGACGACGAGATCGAGGTCGAAGCCGCCCCGCTGCTCGAAGAGGTCGTCGATTTCGGCGATTCCCAAGTTGAACCCCAAGTCGAGCCCGTCGATCCGCATCCGGTCAACGAAGTTCAAGACGCCGCCGAGCCGGTTCTCGTCCACGAAGAGATCGACTCGATGGAGCCGGTGGCCGAAACCGTCGAAGCCGCTGTCGAAGCCGCCCCGGTGGCCGAAGCTGCCGAGCCGGTGGCCGAAACCGTCGAAGCCGCTGTCGAAGCCGCCCCGGTGGCCGAAGCTGCCGAGCCGGTGGCCGAAGCCGTCGAGGTCGCTGTCGAGGCCGCCCCGGTGGCCGAGGAAGCCGCTCCGGTGGCCGAAGCCGTCGATGTCGCTGTCGAGGCCGCCCCGGTGGCCGAGGAAGCCGCTCCGGTGGCCGAAGCCGTCGAGGTCGCTGTCGAGGCCGCCCCGGTGGCCGAGGAAGCCGCTCCGGTGGCCGAAGCCGTCGAGGTCGCTGTCGAGGCCGCCCCGGTGGCCGAGGAAGCCGAGCCGGTGGCCGAAGCCGTCGAGGTCGCTGTCGAGGCCGCCCCGGTGGCCGAGGAAGCCGAGCCGGTGGCCGAAGCCGTCGAGGTCGCTGTCGAGGCCGCCCCGGTGGCCGAGGAAGCCGAGCCGGTGGCCGAAGCCGTCGAGGTCGCTGTCGAGGCCGCCCCGGTGGCCGAGGAAGCCGCTCCGGTGGCCGAAGCCGTCACGACCGTCGAGGTCGCGCACGTTCGGCGCGCGGCGGAGAGCGACCTGCGCGATGTCATCGACACCGACCTCTTCCCGCTGTTCGAGGAAGAGGGTGTCGAGATCATCAACGGGCTGTCGCAGGTCGTGCGTGCCTGGGGTGCTGATCCGACCAACACCGAGCATCAGCGCCAGATCATGCGGCATCTGCACACCTTCAAGGGTGGTGCACGCATGGCCGGTGCGATGCGCCTGGGCGACATGGCCCACACCATGGAGTCGGACATCGAGCTTCTGGCCGATGCGCAGTATTCCGAATCGCTGGTGCAGGACGTGGCCCAACTGCTCACCCGCTTCGACGCGATGAGCCTGCGTTTCGAGCGTCTGCGTGAAGCGTCCGCGCAAGGTCTGGCCGAGCTGGGTGAAATCCAGTCGGATCTGGACTTCGACCAGCCGCAAGCCAGCGTCGACGTGATGGTGCAGCCGCAAGAAGTCGAGGCTGCCCAGCCGGCTGCGTCGGTCGATATCGTCATCGACGATGCGCTGATCGAGGAGAACCTCCAGCGCGCTTCGACGGGCCAGCCCACGGCGGCTCGCCGCATCGTGCCGCTGGGTCTGCCCGAGGTGCAAAAGGCCAACTCTTCGCGCGTGTCGGCTCAGCCCGTTCGCGTGCGCCCGGCCGTTCTCGACAGCCTGGTGAACCAGGTTGGCGAGATCAGCATCACGCGCGCCGCGCTGGAAAATGGCCTGAACGTCATCCGCACGTCCTCCAAGGATCTGAGCGACAACCTGGAGCGTCTGCGCCGCATGGTGCGTGACATCGAGATCCAGGCCGAGGCCCAGATCGCGGCGCGCGAGCATGCTGCCAAGGAAGAAACCGAGCACTTCGACCCGCTGGAGTTCGACCGCTTCACGCGGTTCCAGGAACTCACGCGCATGATGGCCGAGTCGGTCAATGACTTGGCGCTCGTGCAGTCGACCATCGCCAAGTCGCTGCAGAACTCCGAAGACGATGTGGCGCGCCAGACCCGCCTGACGCGCGAGCTGCAGCAGGACTTGCTGCACACGCGCATGGTGGACTTCGAGTCCGTGGCCGAGCGTCTGTATCGCACGGTTCGCCAGGCCGGCAAGGACACCGGCAAGCAGGTTCGCCTGGACATTCGTGGCGGCAACATCGCCATCGATCGCGGCATCCTGGATCGCATGGTCGGCTCCTTCGACCACATCCTGCGCAACTGCGTGGCCCATGGCCTCGAAAGCGCCAAGGCGCGCAAGCACGCGGGCAAGCCGGCCGTGGGCACCATCATCTTCCAGGCGCATCAGGAAGGTGGCGAAGTCTCCGTCTCGATCTCCGATGACGGCGCCGGCCTGAACTACGCTGCCATCGAGAAGAAGGCGCGTGCGCTGGGTCTGATCGCCCAGGGCGAAGAGGTGACCGAGGCGCGGTTGCGCGAGGTGATCTTCCAGGCCGGGTTCTCCAGCGTCGAGGAGGCCAACCAGTTGGCTGGACGTGGCGTGGGCCTGGACGTGGTGGCCAGTGAAACGCGTGGCCTGGGCGGCCGCGTGGAACTGGAAACCGAGGCCGGCCAAGGCACCAAGTTCACCATGGTGCTGCCGTTGACCACGGCCGTCACGCAAGTCGTCTTGATGCGTGTGGGTGAGCGTCGCTACGCGGCGGCCGCGCCCCTGATCGAGAACACGCTGCGGCTCAAGCCCGAAGCCATTCGCCAGGCCGCTGCCAACCGCAGCCTGGAGTACCTCGGTCAAAGCCTGCCCTTCTACTGGATGGGTGCGCTCACGGGCGAAAGCGACAACAGCACCGAGACCTCGCAGGATTCCATCCCGGTGGTCATCGTGCGAAGCGCCGCGCAGCGCATCGCCATGCAGGTCGACGAAGTGATCGGCTCGCAAGAAGTGGTGGTGAAGAACCTGGGCGCGCAACTCTCGCGCGTGGCGGGCCTGTCGGGCATCTCGATGCTGCCCGACGGCGAGCTGGTGTACATCTACAACCCGGTGGCGCTGGCCTCCACGTACACCCAAGAGGCCAATGCACGCATGGCCGCCAACTTGCTGCGCGCGCAGGAAGAGGCGTCCGGTGCGGGCGAGGCGGCCCAGGCTGCCAAGAAGCGCGTCAAGGGCAACAAGGTCTTGGTCGTCGACGACTCCATCACGGTGCGTCGCGTCACCCAGCGCCTGCTCGTGCGCCAAGGGTTCGAAGTGTTCCTGGCCAAGGACGGTCTGGACGCCCTGGAGCAACTCCAGGCCGGCCTGGATCCCGACGTGGTGCTCAGCGACATCGAGATGCCGCGCATGGACGGCTTCGACCTGGCGCGCAACATCCGCAGCAGCACCAAGACCGCCGAGCTGCCGATCATCATGATCACCTCGCGGATCGCGGACAAGCATCGCAACTACGCGGTCGAGATCGGCGTGAACCACTACCTGGGCAAGCCGTATTCCGAGACCGAGCTGCTCGAACTTCTGGGCAATTACACGTCGCACAACCAGCCTGCGCTGGCCGACTGATTCGCTTCACGCACCTTCGACGGCAGCTACGGCTGCCGTTTTTTCGTGCGTTGCTATTGACAGTTTTAATGTGTTGGCGTATGATTTCATTTCCCTCAATGAGGCAACATGATTGCGCCGATGAACATTTCGACCGAGCAAGCCTCTTCACGAGTCGACATCCTGCGTCTGAGTGCGCGCAGCGCCTTGTCGTCGACCTTACTGGTCGCCCTCTTTTCTGCCTGCAACCCCCTGGGTGTGACGAGCCCGTCGTCGCCGCTCGTCACGCAGCGGGACAGCGCCTATTCACAGTGGGCCATGCAGCGTCAAGCCGAGGCCGCCGAGCGTGCCCGCGTCGTGCGCCTGGCTGGCAAGTGGTCGCCCCTTGTGGAGCAGTCGGCGCGCCTGGCCGGCATCGACCCCGTGCTGGTCGCGGCTGTCCTTCACACCGAAAACCAGGGGTTCATCGACGCCTGTGCCGACCGGGTGTCCAAGGCTGGCGCCATCGGCCCCATGCAGCTCATGCCCTACACGGCCAGCCAGCAACTGCATGTCGATCCCTGGGATCCTCAGCAAAACATCCGTGCCGGAGCGCAGTACCTCTCCTACCTGGTTCGCCGTTTCGGGGATGTTCGACAAGCCCTGGCGGCCTACAACGCCGGCCCGACGGCCGTAGACCTGGGGCGCGCCGGAGGCGAAGCCTGGACGTATGCCGACAAGGTGCTGCATTTCATGCAGACTCCCGCCAAAAATGCCTCTGGCCCCTTGCTGGCGTCTTGAGATACATTCTTTCTGGATCCGCTGATGAACACTATGACAGAACACACCTACGTGATGGCCGATTTCGACGGCCTGATGGGCCGCATTCTGGAAGATCACCATCCCCAGTTCAACGCGCGCACGCAGCACACCTGTTTCGTGCGCGTGGGTGAGCAGTTGCGCTTCGATCTCCGCAAGGGTTTCCCGGGCACGACCACCAAGGCGTTCTCGATGCGGGCTCTGGTGGGCGAGGTGCTCGGGTTCTTCCGTGGGTACGACCACGCGGATCAGTTCGAGGCCCTGGGTTGCCGCTTCTGGCGCAAGAACGCCGACGAGACGCCCGACTGGCTGGCCAGCCCCTATCGCGAGGGGCCGGGGCATCTCGGGCGCATCTACGGCGTGCAGTGGACGCGTTGGCGCGATCAGCGCGTCGTCGCCTTCGAGCAGATGCAGGCCATGCTGGATCGCGGCTACCGCCAGGTGCTGACGGATCCGCGCGCCGGTCGGGTGCTGGTCGAGCGTGAGATCAACCAGTTGGAAAACGTTCTGCGCACGCTGCGAACCAATCCGTCGGATCGCCGCATGATCGTCAGCGCCTGGAACGTGGCCGAACTCGATCAGATGGCCCTGCCGCCGTGCCACATGGACTATCGCTTCGTCGCGTTCCCGGACACGAAGGAGCTGGATCTGGTGATGACGATCCGCAGTTGGGACGTGTTCCTCGGCGGCCCCTTCAACGTGGCCGGCACCGCGCTGATCCTGGCCATCATGGCGCGCCTGAGCGGCTTCACCCCCCGCGAGATCGTGATCCAGGCCACCAACGCCCATCTGTACGACAACCACATCGAGCAGACCAAGCTGCAGTTGTCGCGCACGCCCTTCGCGGCGCCGACCCTGGAGCTGGACATCGATCCGGTGGCTTCGGACGAAGACATCGAGGGGGTTTTCGCGCGCATCGAGCCGTCCCAGATCCGCCTGGCCGGCTACCAGAGCCACGAGGCCATCCCGGCCGAGATGGCGGCCTGAACGCATCGAAGAGAGTCCCCATGGTCATGGACAACGAATCCTCGTCGAGCCCGCAGGCGCAAGCTCTGCAAAGCTTCGCGTTGGAAGACGATTTGCTGCGCGAGCTGTTCCCGAAGAATGGTTTCGTCTTCCTGCTGGGGCTGAACTCGTCGCGCCTGGGGCAACCCGACGGGACGGGGCAGCCGGTCGGCCTGGTCGAGGCCATCCGCAAGGAGTTGTTCCTGCGCAAGGGGAACGACCGGCCCGAGTGCTTCCGCAGCTTCATCCTGCCCTCGCACATCCAGGACGACATGCAGGCCATGCTCAAGGAGGTGCTGCACGGCCACGGGACGGTCTACTCGATCCTGCGAGGCTCCGGCGTGCATGGCGTGGTCAGGTTCTGGAAGGTCACCCCCGATGTCACGGCGTTCCTGGAGTTCACCCGGTTGATCGTGCATCAGCGCGCAGTTCCCGGAGTGGACGGCAAACCGGTGCTGTTGCGCGAATGGGTGAGCCTGGACGAGTTCGATGCGCACACGCTGATGAACCTGCCCTCGCAAGCCTGGGCGCCGTTCCTGCGCGATCGCACCAACGGGCCTGGCGGCCGCTCCTTGCTGCAGTCGTTGGTTTCGGCGCACCACGCCGGGCTGATCGACGCCACGGTGCTCAAGCGCATCAGCGATGAGATCGCGTGGATCGACCGCTTCCAGGTCGAAGCGCACACCTGAAGGGAATCGGCCATCATGCTGACCACTTGCACCCTCACCGGCCTGGACGAGAGCACGGATCGTGGGCGATGGCTGCGGCTGGCCACCGAGCATGCCTTCTCCGAGTGGGGGCTTCTGTATTCATCGGCCCGCCAGGGTGCGTCCGATGCGTCGGGTGACATTCGCTACCCCTCGCAAGCCTTCATCGAGCACACGCTGCAGAGCGCGCCTTCGCAGGTGCGCCTGGCCGTGCATTTTTGCGGTCAGGCCGTGCATGACCTGCTGCACGCCAGCTACCACGCTCCGGCCTATGGCTTGCTGCTCAAGCTGCAGGACAGGAGCCGGCACCTGGGTCGAACGGGCTGCGCCGTGGCGCAGTTGAACCTGAACATGCAGTCGAGCACGCCCGTGAACGTCCAGTCCTTGATCGAGCTGATGCGTCGACACCCCACGGTGTTCTTCATCACCCAGGACAACAAGAACAACGCGGAGCTGCGCGAGGTGCTTCGGGGCGTGCCCAACCACGGGCTCCTGTTCGATGCCTCTGGGGGACGTGGCCTGGCGATGACGCACGTGCCCGAGGCGCTGAGCCACGTGGACTGCGGCTACGCCGGTGGGCTTGGCCCGGACAACATCCAGGACAAGATGCCACGCATTGCGCAGGCCGCGCGCGATCGCAGCTTCTGGGTCGACATGGAGCAGTCGTTGCGCGTGCAGGGTCGATTCAACCTGGACGCGTGCCGGACGGTTCTGGATCAATGCCTGCCCTGGGTTGAGCCCACGGCCTCTTCCGATGTCGACCCGGCCCGTGGGGAAGATCTGCGCGGGCGGGATGCGACGATGGGTTGAATCGCGGAGCCGCTCGCATGGATCAGGCGATCGAACTGGCTTGCCCTCACCTGGATCGGGGGCTGAGGTCGGCAGAGTTCTCGATGCGGGTGGATGCTCGTTGCGCAGGCGAGATCGTGCTGGTCAAGACGCTGTTCGCGCGCGACATGCCCTACCTCGCCGAGCATCTGGTGCGCCCGCAGTACCTGGACGCCACCTGCCGTGTCGTCACCGAGGTGCGTGGAGCCGGCCTTTGGGTGCACCAGGCCATCGACGGTCAACCTTGCGACGACTGCTTCGAGCTGGAGTCCCCCGAGGCGCTGGCCTTGCTCGAAGACGCCGGCTACTGCCCTGACCCTGTTGCTCGTCTTGAGCTGCAGATCCTGGAGCTGCTCCGTGGCGCCAAATCCCGCGACGAGCGCACCTTGATGGAGGCGGCCGACATCTACGCACAGGGTCTGCGTTGGCTGGCTGAGCCCTTGGAGGCGTCCGGCCCGCTGGCGCCGGCCTTGCTCGTTCAGGACATCGCGCGAAGTCTGCGCGGGGCTCCAGTTTCGCGTCCGGTGTCCCAGTGGCTTCGGCGCGCGTCCACTACGGTTTTCCGTCCCATTGTGTCCACGGGGGTCTGATGAGCACGCCTTCCACCACGCCCCATGAAGCCGACAAGGCTTCAAAGTCTGCGCCCCGAGGGCGGGTGCAACGTGTTCTGGGCGATATCCTGGTCGCGCTGTTGCTGGGCTCGATGCTGATGGTCGTCGTGTTCATGGGGTGGCAGATGGAGCATCGCCACCTCCGCCCAGTGGCGACCAGCGCCCGTGTGTCCACCGCAGCTCCCGGGGTTCACCCCACGGGTGCTGTGTCGTCGTCCCCCATCGCGCGGAGGTGAGCATGCGCGGTTACGTGCGGGTGTTCAATTTCAATCGGGGCATGCACCCCGATGGCCAACCCGAGCTGGGCGAGACGGTGATCGCGGCCGATCGAACCCACCCCGTCCTGGGCAATCACGGTGGATTCGTGCGGGACAAGCGCGATCTGTCGCAGCGCGGCAAGGCGATCGACCATTTCGCCCAGCGGCTGCAGAGCGATCTTCAGGCGCGCGGCCCGCTGTGGGCGATCATCGAAGACCTGGCGCAACGCGTTCAGCAAGGCGAACCCATTGCCTTGGGATGCTGGTGCAAACCCCGGGACTGCCATGTTGATCACATTGCGCGCGCCGTCACGCAGCGCGCCCAGGAAATCGAGGCTTCGTGCGTCGACACGCAGGATCCGGCGCTGGCGGCCTGCGAGGCTGCGGGCCATCGCCCCGAGTGATGTGGCGCGCATGCCGCAGCGGCGCACACTCAGCGCTTGCGGCTGCACACAGCTCTTGACGTTGTGTTCATGTACACCTAAACTTGTCGTAAGTCCTATCCAGATGGATTCGCGGAAACGGTTCGTGAAGCTGGGCGGACATGGAGACTTACGGAAATGGGAACGATCGATCTGGTGATGCGTGAGCGTCGCTCGCTGAACAACGAAGAGCTTCGGGCCATGATCCAGTCGGCCATGGTGGGCGCCCGGCCGATGACCTATCTGGACGCGCTGAATCTGATCAACGAAGGCCAGGCCCGCCCCTACTCCTACGAGAGCTTCCGCGCCTACTTCGTCAATCTGGAATCCCCGCGCTGGCGACCGGTGAGCGACAAGATGATCGAGCGCGCCCGCGAGGTGATCAAGCCCCTCATCGTCGGACATCCGGTCGAGGACGACCAGGACAACGTGCAAAACACCCACTCCGGCGACGCCACGGATTCCGACTCGCGCGGCTACACGACCTCGGGTTCGAGCCCGATGCGCAGCCAGGCCGCGCTGCTCTGACGTGATCCTTTCGTCGGCGCCGGCTGCTCAGCCGGCCACGCATGCCAAGCCACCGCCCGCGCGGTGGCTTTTTTCTTGGAAATTCCCTCTCAAGGTGCTCAGAACTTCTCTATTTGGTTTTAGAGAAGTTAGAATGCTATGGAAGCGGCGTGTTCGATTTTTCGAGCGCGGCCGAGCCCGGGGTGCAAACCCCTGCCAAGGATGATGCATGGCCAAGCGACAACTGTCTTCTTCGGAGCAATTCGACCTGCAGCAAACGCTGCACGTTGCCGTGCTCGACGCCTTGATGGCCTCGCGCCGGTGGGAGCCCCATGACCTGGCGTTCCAGGGCGGCACCAGTTTGCATCTGGTGCATGGGTCTCCGCGCTTCAGCGAGGATCTGGACTTCTTGCTCCGGGGCTCGATCGATGTGAACCGCGTGGGCTCGGCGCTGCGCGATCGGATCCTGTCCCAGAACCCGAGCTGGGTGCCCTCGGACATGAAGCTTGGCGTGAAGATCGCCAAGTCCGATCGCAACCCGTATCTGCTCACGGTCTCCGTGCAAGGCGACAACGTGATCGGCGCCGTGAAGGTCAAGCTGGAGTTCTGGCAGGCCCGCGATGAGACCCTGAGCAATCTCGGCATCGAGGTCAGCCCGGTGCGGGCCTCCGCCTCCTCGGCGCAGTCCTTCCAGACGTTCGTGCCGACGGCCGACATTCGTGAGATCCACGCCGACAAGGTGTTCGCCCTGGCGGCCCGGCCGTACATCAAGCCGCGCGACATCTTCGACCTGCACTGGCTGGCCATGCACCACAAGGTGCTCCCGCAAGATCTGCAGGAGCATGACCTGAAGGCGCGCTTTGCCATGTACCCGAACGAGACCGTGGCCGGCTGGCTGGACAAGGCCGATGCACGCATGCGCGAGCTGCCGGGGGCCACGCAGGTGGTGCGCGAGGATCTTCAGCGCTGGCTGCCGTCGACCTGGCCGCTGGATGAGCCTCGCGTGCAGGGCATGATCGATCAGTCCTGCCGGGCGCTTGCGCGTGGCGTGGAGCTGGCGCGAGCCTGGCCTCAATCGGACTCATCTCCCTCCGAGATGTACGCCCAGTCATGAGAGCCGAGCCCAACGCGCCTGCGGCCGAGGTCGTGCGTCAAAGCTCGGCGGAGCGTTTGCGCAAGCTGCCGGCCCTCTTCCGAGGGGCGGATCTGACGCTGCGCTTTCGCTGGACTTCGAAGACGGCTTCGCAGTATCTGTACCTCTGGAAGCAGCGTGGCTGGGTGCAGGCCCTGGGCGGACACAGCGATGTGTACGCCAATACCCTGATGCACGCCGATCGCATCGACTGGGAAAAGGCCCTGCTCAAAGCCATGCCCACGGGCATCATCGTTGGCCTGGAGTCCTTGCGCCGGGCCAACTGGATCACCCAGATCCCCGCGCGGCCGCAGGTGGCCGTGCGCCGGGACATGCCCCACTACCAGGTCGACCGTTTCGAGATCGCGCCGGTGCCCAGGCTTGAGCATGCCGATCTGCTGCGCCACACCCGGGAAGAGCTGTGCCAGAGCATGCCCGTGCTCGACCCGGCCTACGCGCTCGTGGAGATGGTGCACCAGAAGGGCTGGGGCCGTTGCGGCCTCGATCCCGACGATGTGTACGTCGAAGAGATGACCGCGAACGATCTGGCCAACATCGTGCGGGCCTGTGAAAACCTGGAGATCGGACTCGACGCCTTCGACGAGATCCTGGCCGGCTCCGACGTGGCGCCACAAGACCCCTCGCGCGATCGCGCCAGCGACTCCCTGTCCGTTCGCTGATCCGTGCGCTGATCTGCGTGCGCTGATCTGCGTGCGCTGATCCGCGTCCTCGAACACAAAGCACCCTCCTGAACCCCGGCGCGCCTGCCTATCATGGCCGCAGGCGTCTTGCGCTTGCCTGGCGCAAGGCTGAACACATGCCAGGAGGAGCCCCTTGTCGATGCACCGCGCGCGTTGGAACGTCCCGACATGGACGCTGAAGGCCGGGACGCCGCTGTACCACGGCACGTCCGATGCCGAGTTCGATCCCGTATCGGATGGCATCGAGGCGGGGTTCTGGGTGAGCGACTCCGAGCAGGTCGCCCGGCGTTTCGCGCAGAACTTGGGTGCGACCCTCCCCCGGAGGGGTTCGGGCGACCCTCCGGTCGTGCACGTCTTCGTGCTCACGCGCGACGTGGCCTTGCCGTCGATCTCCTCGGCGTCCGCCATGCGCGCCTTCTCCGAGGATCATGATCTCGATCGCTCTGGCGTCGAGGGCATCCGCGAGAGCATGACGGCTGCCGGGCTGCCGGGGTGGATCATCCCGTCCAACTATCCCGAGGGGGCCGACATCTTGCTCATGGACGCGGATGAAGTCCTGAGCTACTCCCACACCCTCGGTGAGCCAGCCTTGTCCAGCGATGAGGCCGTCGAGGAGGAACACACGGACGCCGCGCTGAGACAAAGACCGGGGCAGGAGTGATTTCGAATTTCTTTGTTACCTCTTGAACACACTTCAGGCTTTACATTTTCTTATCGTTGCGGTATTCTCTTTTTACACAAAAAGAGTGAATCCCGCAATATGACCTTCGATGAATCCCCTATGGCGCGCCATCTGCGCCAACTGACCCGTCAAGCGAATCAGACGGGACTTCCCGCGCTCTCGCGCATCCTGGAGGGGGCCTCGCAGCACGCGCTGTCGCGGCGCCTGGATGGGTTGGGACTGCGCGTTCGCACGCGCAATGCCCTGATGGGTGCCGGCTACGTCGTGCTGCGAAACCTGTGTGGTCTGACGGACGAGGCGCTGCTGTCGTGCGACCGGTTCGGGGTCACCTCCTTGGTGGATCTCAAGCGCCAGGTTCTTCGGGTGGTCGACCCCACGGGCCAGTGGCAAAGCGCCGTGGCTCAGGATGCGCCGAGCCCGGTTTCGTCGGATGGCCTGCTCGACACCTCGGTGAAGCTGCTGGAATCGGTCAACGCGCGCCTGGAGCGCGTGTTGGGGCAACGCGCGATCGCGTTGCCGCTGCGCGGCGACGCCTCGGAGATGGCCTATTTCGATCGTCTGGTCGAGGTCATCGAGGCCCATCTGGGGGGCTCTCGTCGAGAGGATCCGCACGGGGGCCGCCAAGAGATGAATCTGCCCGGCCTGGTGGGGGTGACGGCATGAACGCGCGCCCGATGTTCGCCACGTCGACGGCCGAGTCCGCCGCCCTGGATCAGCCCCAGCACCCGTCGTGCTTCAACCGCGCCGACTTCGTGGGCGAGGGGGTGGTCTGGCTGCGCGGCTGTCCGCACTGGAAAGAAGGCGGCAACGCCCAGAGGCTGGCCTCGGTGGGCTGCTTCGATCGTGGCGCGAAGACGTTCCCCTGGAGCGCCTGCGAGGGTTGCCGGCACCGCGACATCTCCCTCAGCCAGGGTTGAGGGGGCGATGGACAAGCCAAAGCCGCAGGCCCGGGTCATCGACCAGATGCACCTGCTCGGCGTGCTGCTGTGGGGCACGGGGTGCGTTCGTCTGTATCGCGATGGGGATGGATTCTCCTTCCTGTTTCGCGTCTGGCATCCAGTGACCTGGTTGATCACGCTGGTCATGGTGGTGCCCTGTGCGGTCATGGGCGAGCGCCTCTTCGAGGTCATCCCCTTGCGCCTCAAGCCGTACTGGGTGCAGCGCCGCCGCTCCATGCAGTGGGTACAGCCCTGGAGCCCGGCGCGCAACCCGCAGATCCACCCTCTTCCAAAAGGACACTGAACATGTCGTCGTCCTCGCCCCTCCTGGCGCCGAGTCGTCTGTCGCGACGCGCGCGTGTGCTCAACGCTCTGCTGAGTGCCGCGCTGGGCTTCGTGGCCTCGTATGGCTTGCTGCGCGGACTGGGCATGGGTGTGCGTGACGCCGCCTGGCTGTGCGCGGTGGTCTCGCCGGTGTTCCCGCTGGCGCTGGCGGTCGAGACCCGCACGCCAGGCGTCGAGCGCTGAGCGCGCGGGACTTGGAGTCGAGATCTTGGCTGGACGCTATTCCTGCCGGTGCCGCAAGTGCGATGCGCGCAAGACGCTGGCGCGTCACCCGGACACCTATCACCCGGGGCGCGCCCCCAAGTGTGCGTGCGGCGTTCGCGACTGGCGCGTGGATCCCTGGATGATGGGGCGCAACACGCGCGCAGGCTCCTGTTATTGCCCGGCGTATCACTTCCCCCATCGCAAGGGCAGCCTGTTTTGCTGGTTCCGCTCCGACGGCAGCGACCGATTCCCCGAGGACGCCGATTTTCGCGATCGCGCGCACCCTCACCGGCACGAACCGGCCTTGGCGCTGGCGGGCGACGCGGCGGGTGCGGCCGAGGGGGCCAAAGTGGCCGAGCGCGACGCGCAGGACGTGCTGTTCTGAGCGCTCAGACGACGCTGGGGGCCTGATCGAGCACGGGCTCGGCCTCGGGCGCCAGGTCGGATGAGATCTCCTCCGGATCGCTTGCGCTCAGCAGCTCGTCCAGGCCCGGCGTGTCGACGAAGGGCAGCCGGATGGCCTCCAGGCTGCGCGTGTGCACATCGAAGATCCCCAGCCCCGAGCGCAGCCATTCCGAGTAGGCGATCGGGGGCTTGTCGTTGATGCCGATCTTGTTTTGGGCGGCCTTCTTGGCCAGGTAATCGGCGCGCGCGTGCTCCACGAAGACGTGTCCGGCACGCCCGTGGCCAAGGATCTTCTCGATGCGCGCGTGGCGCATGAAGTCCAGGACGATGCCCTCCACCCTTGGCGTGTACAGCTTCGAGCACATCGTGTGCACATAGTCGGTGATGCGCTCGGCCTTGCGCCCGAGCATGTTGACCTCGTGCAGGGCCGTCTTGGCCTCCTCCAGCATGAACTCGTCCGTCTGGATGAACGTCTCGTGCGGGCTGAACCCACGGTTGTGCGCGTACATGCACGCTTCGACGAAGGCCACGTACTCGTGGTAGGCCCCAAGTTCCTTGGGCACGACCGTGGCGCCGAAGATCTCCGAGGAGTAGCCGGGCGCATGCGCGATGATGCCCCACCCCAGGCAAGCCAGATCCTTCTTGCGCCGGCCCTCTCCATCGCGCATCTTGATGGACGATCCGTCAATGCTCATCTGAAGGCGGCTCATCGAGGGCTCCTGGTGGTTGTCTCGTGTGTTCAGGCCACAGGCGCCAGCGCTTCATCGCGGGCTTGCGTGGCCTCTGGGGCCTCGTCGCTGGCGATGTCGTCCGTGGCGCGAGCCGGCTCGGCGGCGGGCTCGCGAGGCTTGGGGTAGAACTCGGGGTCGGGCTCCAGCCAGGCTTGCTCACGTCCCTGGTGGTACAGGCGGCGGCTGCGGTGATCGAACTGGGCCACGTCGACCACGAACTCGCGGTACTTGTCGTAGTCCAGCAGCTCGGAGAGCTTGCGCATGTCCACTTCGAGCTGGCACCACATGTGGCCGTCGAGCCGGGCCTCGTGGTCGTTCACACGTCGAAAGGGCAGCTCCGTGCGTTGGCGCAGCTCCTCGAACCAGCCCGATGAAAAGGGGCTGAAAGCTTGGAGGTTGCGTTCTTCCTGGGGGCGTGGCTTGTGGATCTTGCGAATGCGGTAGTGCAGCTTGTCCTCGAAGCCTTTCCCGGCAAAGAAGGTGCGCGACTGGCCGTTGAGGTAGCGGGTGCGCCACTGGTCTTGCTCGCGCTCGCCCTGCCGAAGCACGACGAAGGCCACGTCTCGAAAGGTCTTCGAGAGGTGGAACATGTTCTGCACGCCGTCGTAGCCGGTCGCTTTCGCCAGTCGGATGAGGTTGTTGGGCTGCACCTCGTAGGGCATGGCGGACACGCGCAGCAGCTCCTGCACGATCTCCTCGGACGGAGGCAGGGTCGCGCGCGTGATCGGATCCTTGACGGCGATGAGAAAATGGGTCTCGTAGCCCGTCTTGCGAGGCTCCGTGGCGTCCTCTTCGATTGCGGTGTTCGAGGACACATCGGGGTTTTTCTGCGATTCCATGAGAGCGGCGTTTGGTGTGTTCTTCGCCGATTATAGAAATGGAGCGCAGCCTCATGGATGGCTGTTTTCAATTGACAATTACTGCATAAAGGCGTATATTGGCCACATTCGATCGAGTGTGATGAAGATCTGCAGAGGATCTGCTCGAATCACCTTGAAACCGTGTCTTGAAGGGATACGCACCATGGGACGGCCAGGCCCGAACGACTTTCGCTCGTCCAAGCGGGCAAAGCAGACGATCCGCTGGATCGAGGCTGCCCTGTGGTTCATCGCCGTGGTGGTGTTCATCGTGGCGATGCAGTCGCATGCGCTCGTTCGCCAGCAAGAGCAGCAAGACGCGCAGGCGAGCTGGCTGAAAAGCCATCCCGAGGCCGGGGTGTCCGCCGCGCATCGACAGGCGGCCGGAATCGTCGCGCTGCACCCGACCCTGCCCGCTGTCGTCCCCACTGCCGCCACCGCTGTCGCCCCCGCTGTCGGCCTCGCCAAGGCCCGGCAAGCACCGGCGCCCGATCGCAGTCGCAGCCGCAGCCGCAGTCGCGCGCGCTGAAGCCTTCAGGCAACCTCGGCAACCTCAGCGGCCTTTGGCCGCCTCAACCTCTGCCCCTGAACTTCGCCTCGGCCGCTGCAGGCTGCGAGCCCCCAGGCTCGTCTGCGGCGCGCCTGGCCTGCGCGACAAGCCTGCGTGCAACGCGCGAGCTGATCGGCATTGACAAAAACCATCAGACAATCGAGCAATGACTTGTTTTTCGTGGAAGAATTCAGTCATGCGCGCGTTCTGAGGTATCCTGACGCGTCCGATGCACCGAGATGTTCTGGAGGCTTGCCATGTCTGCTCTGCTCGATCGACAACGCGCCATAAGGGGCGCCGATTCGGCTCTTCGGGAGGCGGATCTGCCGCTGTACGCCGACGTGGTGGTGGCGTTGCACCGGCTGCAGGTCGCCGTGGAACAGATGGCCAAGGGCTGGGGCAACAAGCCCCCGAGCGAGCCGGCCAAGCGCGCCATGCACTACGCCATCGACGCCAAGGAGTTGATCTCCTGCTTCCAGGAGAACCCGGTGGCCTACGAGAAGATGCGCCGCCAGGCTCAGCAGGAGATGCACAAGCTCATCGAGTTCGCCCGGCAGTTCTCCGCGCCGCAGGCGCCTCCCGAGAACGACGGGTTCTTCCCGATCGACGACATCGATTTCTGAGGCGTGCCGGCCTGTTGAACACATGACAGGCTGATCCTGAACACTCGCCTGACCTTGCATGCAACGCAAGGCGTCGTGGACAATGAACACTCCACGAACGTCTTGCGTTGCCCATGCCGCCGTCGGCGATCCCCTGCCTTTTCCCGCACGATCTTGCGGGCCTTGACGACCCGGAATCCCTGGCCGATTGGGCGATCGCGCGTCTGACGTTCCTGGGCTATCGCGCCTACCAGGACGAGCATCACCGTCAGGCCGATGCCTTGCTCGTGGCCAGGGCCGTGCGCTCGTGGTGGGCGCAGACGCGCACGCGCGTGGCCAGCCACGCTCTGGCCCATCGTCTGGCGCGCCCCAGACTTCAGCCCTGCGGATTCCTGGATCGGGCCAGCTTGCGCACGTCGGCCGACTACCGGGGGCTCAAGAGCACGCTCGATCGCATCGACGCAGACCTGCGGGCCTGGCCCCAGCCTCCCGTCGACGAGCTGTGGCGCCATCGTCGGCTGCACGATGTCATCGTGCCTCGCGTGCGCCTGAGTGATCGCGCGGTTCTGCGCGGCGCAGTCCACGCCTTTGCCCAGACGTGCGTGGCGCGCCTGGATCCTGGCGCCTGCGGGGATTGGACTTGGGGCCTGCATCGCCCGGTGATCGAGCGCTCGACCCTGTTTTCACCCTTGGCGCCCGCGCCCTCGACCCAGGAGAACGTGGCGTGTCCACTTTGCGCCTGATGCAGGCTGCCGGGGGCTATGCCTCGCGCACCATGACCAATGCGAGTCAGGCCGATCTGACGGTGGCCTTCGCGTTGAATTTTCTCACCGCTGGCGAGCGCCTGACGCATCGAGCCTCGAAGCCCGACTACCTGGCCATCGACGTGCGTCAGTCCGTGGAGCTGAGCGAGCGCCAATTGCGGCATCGCCTGAGCCTGCCCGCCTCCAGCGGGCGCGCCGTGCGCACCCTCAACGTGGCCGGCAACAGCATCGCCACGTTTGACTTGCTGGGGTGGACGCAAGAGCGCGTGGACCGCTACATCGGGCACGTCCTGTACCTGGTACACGCGCAGCGCCCCATTCAGCACATCCGCTCGGGCGGGCAGACCGGCGCCGACATGGCCGGGCTCGTGGCGGCTGTGGCCCTGGGCATTGAAGCCACGGGCTATTTCCCCAAGGGCTATCTGCAGCGCGGCACCGACCGTCAGGACATCTCGCGCGACCCTCGCGTCTTGCGTGAGGAGATCGAGCAGCGCGCCGCGCTGTTGCGCCAGGAGCTGGCCACCCTGAGCGGCGACCTGGCGCCCGGTCTTGACGGGGCGGCGGCCTCCAGTTCTTCTTCCTTGACGCTTTGAGGTCTTCGGATGTCCGACACGCCTGTTCAAGAAGCTTCGACACAGCATCCCGCCTGGATTCCCCATCCGTGTTGCGAGGGTGAGTTCTTCTGCACGGTGCACGAGCAGATGGCGGCCGATTGCCCTTACCCGGCCGTGGAGGACTGGGAAGGCGTGGATCCCTATCTTGGCGGAGGTCGGCCTCTGACGGATCTGGATCCCGATGGAGAGCACATGCCAGCGGAGTTCGCCGCAACCATCCTGGAGTCTCGATCCGGCTCCTAAAATCCCGCACTGGGATTTTCAAATGGAATGGGGCGGGCCGTGGCTGATGACCGGTTGATCACCTTCGATGCCGAAAGCGACCTTTTCCGGCTGTATTTTCCCAGGAAGGCCCCGGAAGTCCTGGATGCCGTGCGCGCATTGCCTCGGCGCACGTTCGTGGCCGCGCAAGGCCATCAAGTTGCACACTGGGTAGCCTCCGCCGATCTGGCCAACGCCCCGGCGCTCACCCATTTGGCGTCCGAGCACGCCTTCGCGGTGGACGAGGCATCGGCCGCCAAGCTGCGCGAGATGGTGCAGGCCAAGCTGGAAGTCGACGCGCGCCTGGCGCAGGTGCCCCAGATCATCGCGCAGACCGTGGAGGGAAGGATCCTCGCGTTCCAGATCGACTTCCGAGGCTACAAGCCCGAACTCAACGCCGTCGTCAAGCGTGCCGGACATGCGCAATTCCTGTCCGAGACCAAGCAATGGCGGCTTCCCTTTGACGACGCCTCCATTGAGATCGTGCGCGATCTCGTCGAGCAGCACCGCCTCACGATCGAGCACGACCTCACCGCGCGGGTGCAGCAGCAGTTGAGCGAGCGGCGGGAGTCGGTGGAGAAGTCGCGGCTGGCCGACTCGGACATCCACATCCCGGTGCCCAGCGGCCTGCAGTATCTGGGCTACCAGAAAGCCGGGATCGCCTACGGCCTGGAAAAGGGAAACGTTCTGATCGCCGACGAGCCGGGCCTGGGCAAAACCATCCAGGCCATTGGTCTGTCCAATGCCCGGCGCGATGTGCGCAAGGTTCTTCTGGTCGTGCCCACCAACGTCAAGATCAACTGGCGGCGCGAGTGGAAGAAGTGGGACACCAAGGGTCTTTCCATCGGCGTGGTCAAGGGTCGCAAGGCCGAGCACTGGCCGCAAGGCCGCGATGTGGCCATCATCACCTACGACCTGGTGCCCCACCACAAGGCCCTCATCGAGGCGTCCGGCCCGTGGGACTACCTGGTGATGGATGAGGCGCACAACCTGCGCAACATCAAGGCCAAGCGGGCGATGAGCATCCTGGGTCTGCGTGAGCGCAACGGCACGTACAAGGAGCGCCCCATCGAGGCGCGCTACATCACCGCGACCACGGGCACGCCGATCTACAACCGCCCCAAGGAGATGTGGCCGTTGCTCAACCGGATGGCCCCGCAGCATTTCGACAACTTCTTCCAATATGGCAAACGCTACTGCGGCGCCGTGAACAACGGCTACGGATGGAGCTTCGAGGGTTCGAGCAACCTGCACGAGCTGCAGGAAAAACTGCGCGCCACCATCATGGTGCGGCGTCGCAAGAAGGATGTGCTGCAGGAGCTGCCGCCCAAGACCCGGCAGATCATCACACTGGAAGACGAAAGCATCCTGTCGCGCGAGCATGACCGGTTGCGGGCCATCAAGGAAAAGGCCGCCGAACTCGAAGCGCGCAAGGTTCTGGCCTACCTGATGGGCGACCAGGATGAGTACAAGCGCACGGTGGCTGAACTCAAGGGCTTCAAGAAAGCCTCGTTCGAGGAGATCAGCAAGCTGCGTCACGCCACGGCGCTGGCCAAGGTGCCGGCCGTCATCGAGCTGGTGCAAGAGGCGCTGGAGAACGGCAAGGTCATTCTCTTCGCGCACCACCAGGATGTGATCAACAAGTACCGCGAAGCCTTCGGCGACGCGTGCGTGGTGGTCAACGGCAACACGTCGGCCACCAAGCGCGATGAGGCTGTCCAGCGCTTTCAGACCGACCCGCAGTGCCAGGTCTTCATCGGGGGCATTCGTTCGGCTGGCGAGGGCTCCACGCTCACCGCATCGAGTCACGTCATCTTCGCCGAGATCGACTGGGTGGCGGCCAAGATGACCCAGGCCGAAGATCGCGCCCACCGCATCGGCCAGGACGACAACGTGCTGTCGTGGATCGTTGTGGTCGACGGCACGATCGATGCCCAGATGGCTGAAATCATCGTGCAAAAGCAGCGCATCAGCGACGAGGCGCTCGACGACGACATCGAGGTTCGCGACGACCAGGCCGATGGCATCGACGCACAGATCGAGGAGATCGAACAGGCGGAGGCGGACGCGCGCGCCGCCTTCGAAGAAGACATGGGCGCCCTGCTCGATGGCTTCGCCACGATCACTTCGGCCGAGGTCTCGCAGTGGATGCAAGAAGCAGCCGAGCAGCGCGAACAGGAGCTGGCCGAGCGCACTGAGCGGCAGCGGCTTCGCGCCATGGGATCGTTGGAGCGCGCCGCCGAGCGGGCGACTCACCGCGCGCAGGCTCGCGGCTACGCGCAGATCGCCGAGTCGATGCTGCCCGAGGAAATCGCCTCGGTGCACGAGAACCTCAAGCGCCTGTCCATGGTGTGCGACGGGGCCTTGCAGGACGATGGCGCCGGCTTCAACAAGCCCGACACGATCGTGGGCAAGTCGTTGGCCGTCCTTCCCGAGATCAGCCCGCTGCAGGCGGCCTACGCGCGCGACATGCTGCGCAAGTACGTCGGGCAGCTCGGAGCCGAGAACGTGCAGGCCATGTTCGTGCGCGCCGAGGATGCCTCCGACGAGGCCCCTTCAGCGGCGCACGAGGCCCAATCCGCCGATTCCGTCGTTCAGGCCGGGTAGTCCGGCTTTCAGGACGGGGCGTCTTCAGGCGCCCGGGGAAGGCTTTTGACGCTTTGCTCGGCCGTGTTCACGAGCATCTTGTGCAGGCTTTGTTCCAGGCTTTGCGCGCTGCGCCCTTCGGCTCCTTCGTGCAGGTTGGCTTGAAGCGCGTCGCGCACCTCGCGCAGCCTGGATGCGGCTTGTTGCAGGTAGGCGCGCTGGGGGTAGTCGCTCTGGGGGAAATCGCCGCCGCGTCCGCGCGCGTCGGCCTCGGCCGCAAGCAGAGCCTTGTCGAAGGTCTGGGGATCGTCCAGCGCGTTGCAGCGCTCCAGCAGCTTGAGCAGCCCCTTGGCGCCGGCTGCCTGGCAGGCGTGCATGTTGCCGTGCTCCTTCTCGACCAGCGTTGCCAGCTTGACGCAATCCTCGGGGGGCTGCAGGCGGGCGTGGATCTTCTCCATCACGGGGATGCCCCGCTTCTCGTGCATGGGGTGCCGGGGCAAATCCTCGGCGGGGGTGAGCGCCTTGCCCACGTCGTGGGTCATGGCCGCCCACATGCCGGCCGTGTCGGCGCCCAGGCGCCTGGCCGCATCCAGCACCATGCACACGTGCGTGCCGGTGTCCACCTCGGGGTGGAAGTCGGCACGCTGCGGCACACCCCAGAGCGCGTCGACTTCAGGAAGCCACCTGGCCAGATCGCCACGGGCATGGGCGCGCTGCAGGTCTGCGCCCGGCGTCTGGCTTTGCAGGATCTGCTCCAATTCCGTCCATTCTTGCGTCATGTCAAGCTCCACAGTTCATTCTCGAATTCTACCAGACTTTGACTTCTTGACTGCGATATCGTATGATTTCAAGCTATTTGATGAATTGATTTAGAAATGACGAACTGGAAGGTCATTGTCGATCACCTTGCGATGGGGTTTTTCTTCATCTGCCTGGCCATGCTCGTTCCACTGAAAATCCGGGAGCGTTTGAAGGGCAAGAAGAAAAAGGCGATCGAATCCAGCATTCAGAACGCCTTTCAGGTCGATGTCGACCTCCTCGTTCGCCGCGCTCCTTCGATTTACAGGGCCGTCACCGATGCGCGCCATCTGGGTGACCACGATACTTTGCGGCATCTGGTGGACGCCGAGCTTTATACGCAGTACGTCGTGCGCTCAAAGAGTATTTCCTACGATGCTTCGTCGTTTCTTGCGCTCGATGTCGATACGTCAAGACCGCCCAAGGTATCCCGAGATGTCATGGGGGATCGCGTTCGCCTGACGCTGGTCGGTCAGCGTCGTGGTCAGCAAGACGTGCTCAACGTCCGGGAACACTGCACATTCATCCGCTATCCCGGCGCGGACAATTGGTTTCTGCTTTCCGTGGACTATGCGGAAATCGGCGACTCCAAAATCTGATCGCATTCATCATGACGATTCATCTTCGAAAATCACCCTGGGCATCGTGCCTAGCCCATCCTGGGTGCCGCGCGGGGTTGAGCTTGTTTCATGGGGCGCTGATCACGACATTCGGATTGCTCGTGGTCTGGGTCATTTTCGCGTCAGCCGGCATGGGATCGGGGTCGCGCGGTTTTCCGTGGTGGGTCTGGATGGGTTTTTTCGTGGTCGATTGGGGTGGCAGTTCATTTTGGCTTGCCCGGCGCATGAAGCTCGTCATCGAGAACGAAACGCATCCCCATTTTTCACGTCGCAAGCAGGCGCGCTGTGTGTTCGGGCAGGACACTTCGAGTTGAATGCAAAGACATTCCACTCTATGCTCAGAGGAGCCAGATCACCGGGTGTCCATGCATGCGGGTAGCACGTTGCGCCCGAGGGCTCGGCGGATCGGATATGAACACTTCCCATGCCCCCATCCATGAACACGCGCGACGCTTCCTCCTCTCTAGCCTTTCCGACCGACGCCCAGGGCGCCGAAGCCTTCGATTCCTGGATGGCGGAGATGGATCAGGCCATCTCGGCGGCCGAACAGGCGCGTGACGGTGCCGTGCAACGGGCCGATGCGTGTGAAGGCTCCTTGCGATCGCTGGCGTCGTGGGCCAGTCGCGATGGCTACAAGGATGCCACGTTCGATCCTTGGAAGGCCGAGTCGGTCATTCGCAAGGGCTTCGAGGATCAGCTTCAGCAAGCGGTCAAGAAGGGCCAGCAGATCCACACGGACTTCATCACGAGGTTGCGTGTCAGTCGCGATCGCCGCCCGAAGAACGATCGTATGTTCGACGGGCTGCTGGCCGGCGTGCACGACCTCAAGGAGGTCTACGAGCAAGAGCGCGACCCGCGCGAGGCCGCGCTCGATGTGGCCAGCATCGCCTATCGCCTGGCGGTCGACGGCGATGACGGGGGCAACCTCAAGGTCTCGCTCGTTCCCCCGTCCTTCGCGCAAGGTGCTCCGCTTCCGGGTTCTCCGTTGGCCCAGGCCGTGGCGCAATCCGGTGGCGATGCCCCGGCTCCCGCGCCCCGCCCTGCGCCCCGCCCGGTGGCGCTCGACCATGAATTCGACCTGCGCCCGTCGGCGCCGAGCGCGCCGCGCAACGACTGGCCGGCTCGCGTGGGTTTTCTTCTGGCCGGAATCGTGATCGGCGTGGTCATTCCGGCGTTGTCCGGATGGAATGTCGCCGCCTTGCTCGGGCACTGAAGGCGCGTCGCCCAATAGGCGACCAACCCGGCGAGACTTGACATTTTTTGTCTTTCAGGATATAGTTTAGCTATGAAACCTGAAAGCGAGATACGCCATGACTAGGAGGCAGGCCCACGCCGGAGGGGCTTGCATGGTGCTGGCCTGGCTCAGCCTGGGTCTGCCCGCTCTTGTCTCGCTGGTCAGCGCCCGTCCTTCGATGCTGAGTCCGGTCATCGGGCTGTTCGTGTCGATCCTGTTCATCACGGCGGCGCTGGGCCTGTGGTTTCCCGATCCTCAAGTCGACTACGCCAGTCTGAGCGCCTCGCAGCGTCTGGAGCTGTCCACGAGCTGCCTGGAGGCCGTCTATGGCCTGCGCTGCGGCGTGGATTACGGCTGCGCGCTCCAGTCCGATGGCGGCGTGTTCCTGCACTGTTTTCCTGAGGCGGCCCGGACGCTTCAAGATGTCTTGCGCAGCTATGCGCTTCCCGTGAACCACTTGGCGATTGCCCCGAGAATATGACCACCTCCGCCCCCACGACCGGCCTGCGTTCGACCATCGAGCCTGCGGCGTTTGCCAACTTCATGACCAGCTTTCGCGCCGGCTCATTCGAAGGTCAGCGCCTGGGTCAGGCGTTCTTCCACCACTTCGCCCTGCACAAGATGCACGATGCGAGCCAGCGCCTGGATCGGCTGTACGAGATGGACGGTGACGACGCCCTGTCGATGATCCACAGCCTGTTCGACGTGCAGTCGTCATGAAGAAGTCCCGCACCTATTTCCTGGTCGCCGATTTGCGCGATCAGACGCTTTCCAGGAGCCGGCTTGCCGTGTTCGTATTCTTCGGATTGCTCCTGGTGATGGGTATGGGGGTCGTGGCCGTTCATATCCAGGCGCATCTCGGCCCTGAGCGGGTCATGCAGGTGATCGATCGGGTCGGCTTCGTGTGCGCGCTCGTCGTGTCGGTGCCCGGCGCGATAGGGAGCTGGAACGTCGCGCGCTCGAATTTGATCCATCGCCCCGAGGCCGTCTCGATCGCCCTGGCGATTTTCGTGTTGTTTTGCCTGGCCATCCCCGCTTTGGTGGGCACGGCCGCAGGCAGCCTGGTGCAGACCCTGGCGAGCTTTTAAGGCGCGCAGGACTGCGCTCCTGAGCGCGTCCTCGCGCTTTTACAATGACGGCATGGGGTTCCATGCCGCGCGCATGTGTTCCCGACCACACTCGTGCGCTCGCCCATGAACCGTCCCGATTCCCCGCGCCTGGAAGTGCCTTGCACGCCGCTGCAGGCGTCCGAACTGCTCCTGGATGTCGACGGGGTGTCGCGGTCGACGCAAACCGTGGACGGCCTTCCCATTCATTGGTCTGTCGAGGGTGTGCGTAATTTCTGGCGCTGGTTCGGTGACAGCGCCTTGCAAGACGCTGCGGGTCGCCCGATCGTGATGTACCACGGGACGATGCAGTCGTTCGAGCATTTCCGCCTGGACAAGGCCAGTCAGGAGTCGAACCTCGGCGCTGGTGTGTACTTCACCAGCGAAGTCGACGACATGAACACCAACTATGCGTGCCTTGGCGTGGACATGAAGGCCAAGGTATCCCAGATGGCGGATCGCCTGGCCTGCGAGATGGGCAAGTCCGAGGATGATCCCGAGATTCAACGCATCGTCCATGAGCACTTCATCGAGCACGAAGGGTTGGCAATCCCCTCGTTCGTCTGCGTGCGCCGCCCGGTCGTCCTCGACCCACATGGCATGCAATACGCCATGGCGCGAACGTTCCTCGATTTCGAGGAGGTCTTCGATGAAGAACTCGACGATTACACCGGAGAGGTCAATGGGCTGTTGTCGGATTTTCTGGACGCGTTGCGTCGCATTGCCCAATCCGACCGGTACGACGAAATCGACATTGAGCGTTCCATCGAAGAGCTGATGTCGCGTGCCGTCGAGGATCAGGGCCTTTATGCCGACGAGGCCATCGAGCTGTTGGCCGAGTCGGAGGGACTCCGCTATGCGCAAGACATGAAGGCGGAAGTGTTCGACCTTTGCTCCAGGGACATCATCCGCCAGGCGTTCGAGGAAATCGGCTTTGATGGATTCATCGACTACGACGTGTATCACAAGTTTGCGATGAACCCCAGAGAGCGGCCAGTCGGCATGCGAGGGCTTTACCAGGACACGTTCCACGTGGTCGCTTTCAATGCCGACCAGGCCAAGTCTGCCCTGGGCAATGTGGGTTGGTTCAGCCCCGGCAGCAGCGATCTCACCGATGCGTCGTACATCCCGGAATCGGCCGACGAGGCCGAGATCTCCAGCGACGAAGCCTGCATGGAAGAGCCTTTGTCCGGCGCCCTGAGCCTGGATGTCGCTCCGGCTTGAAGGAGTTGTTTACGGGGTGAAGAAAAGGCCGACATGTCGGCCTTTTCTTGCGGGATTAAGGTTTACTTCGGGCCTTCCATCACGGCGCTGGACTGCCCCATGTCTGGAGCGCGATCGTCACTCGACGCGTCGAGTGCTTTTCTCCGGGTGTCGTTCAGTTCTGGGCGACCCTCCGCAATGCTTCGGATGAATTCAGGCAGGAAGGATCTCCGCAACGAATCGAACAATTTGATCTCGGCTGGGTTGACGACGACGTGGGCTGTGTAACTCTTCTGAGTGATCGACGCGAGATCGGGATTCGCAGCAGACGCTTCAGAAAACGTCTTCATGGCTACACGCATGCCAGGGTCTGCCTGCGCAATGGCCATCAGACTTGGCTCCCGATTCGCAAGATTCACCGCATCCCTGAAAACCATCATGGACAACATTTTGTTTTCGTCGGTGTTGTTCTTGGACAACATGGAATGTATGGTCTTGATCAATCCCGCGAATTCTTTTTCGATGGTGGCTTGGCGGCCACATTCATCGTTGTATCGAAGACTTGGCATTTCATGCCTGGCGCTTGAAAGTTCGAACTTGAAGTCGTCGTTTTTGATGGTCATGATGCATTCTCCACTCATGATTAACGTCGGATCATCGGACGATGATATCACGATGTTTCACTCAAAAGCGCGGGTCGGCGAGATCAATGAGCCGTTGTCGAAGTTCATGAGAGCCTTTGTCCGGCGCCCTGAGCCTGGATGTCGCTCCGGCTTGAAGGATTGACGTGTTGTCGCCTTCACCGTACTATTGCTGCCTTCGATTCGGAGCAGCTCATGCCTTTCTTCAGCCACTTGCGATTGTTCAGGCCCTTGTTCAGGCCCAGCGGGAATGCGTTCGTCGATCGCATCGACAAAGCCTGGGCGGATCTGGCGTTCAACCACGGCTGGAAAAGCCCGCGCCAGGCGGAGATCATGGCGAATTTCCTGCGCCAGCGCGGTCTCATGGGCGAGTTCCTGGATCATGCCAAGCAGGTGGCCTCCGAGGAAAACGCGCTGGCGCTGGCCAAAAGACGGGCCGAGGAAGGCCGCCATCACGGGTTGCCCATCGCCTTCTGATGGGGGATGGGGTCGCACACCGGGTGACTATGTGCGCCCAGGACGATGGCCCATTCGGATTGACTTTTTTCTGTGTTTGCGGTATTATTCTTTCATTGAATTTCACCGCGCCTCTCCCGATTTTGAGGCTCGATGTCCAGGATGCTCCTGGGTAGACCCTGGAGCACAAGATCCCACTTCAAGGAAACGAGCACCATGGATGTCCACGTCTTCGCGGTTGTCCGCATCAAGGTTCTGGGCGCCTCCAGGGAGGAGGGCGAATCGATGGAGGATTTTGCCAATCGCGTCGCGGACGAGGTGTGTGCCCAGCCCGACCGCTGGATGACCCCGGTGCACGGCAAGATCGGCTCGATGGATGTCGAGTCGGTGGAGCCGGCCGATGAAATCAAGAACATCATGGTGTCGGAGTCGCTTGCCGAGGGGCAAGCGCCCCGGGAGCACTGGTTCGACGAGCAAGGTCGCAGCATGGGCGAAGGCGAGGGCCAGCATGACGGGCGTTGATCCTGGGGCCTCCGTGGCCTTGATCCAGGGCGCGCCCTGCCCTGGGCCTTGTGGGGTCGACGCGTCGTGTCAGCCCTCCGTGGTCGAGTCCAGCCAGTCTTTGGGCTGGAGCGCAGACGAGCAGGGCCGTGTGGCTTGCCTGCTGCGCGTGCGCCTGCGGCAAGACGCGCGTGTCTACCACGTCCTGCGCTCGCCCCGCGCGGACGATCTGGCCCCGGGCTGCCGCGTGGGATTGAGCCGCGAGGTCGCCGCGCCGGGGCGTATGTGCGTGTGTCCGACCTCCTGAGGTCTGGGCATTGAGTTGTCTGTGCCTGGCAGGTTTGGCCGGGCTTCGAAGTGTTTTGCCATGTCGTGTCGAATCTTTCACCGGCCTTGCGCCGAAAACCCGTTCATCGTGCACGCGGATGCCTCGCGTCATGATGCGAGTCGTCCCTGGGTTTCCCGAGGTGCTCGGGTCAAGGGTGCGGCCTTGGTGGTCGTCTTGTGCCTGCTTCTCGTGGGTGTTGGACACCTTCTGGCGCATTGACGGTGAGCGACTCGAACGACCACCCCATTCACGAGGATCCGTCCATGCCTGATGCTTCTGCCCACGCCGGGTTGTTCGTCGTCGCCTTGGAGCGCCAGTTCGCCGATCGGCAGTACCTGGCCCGAGACGAGGAAAACGGCGCTCTGAGCTTCGTGCCCAGCATGCGCCAGGCCACGTTGTTCGTCCGTGAGGATGATCCGCGCTTGACGGCCGCGCTGGCCTGGTTGCTCCATGCGGATGGCTCAAGCGCCATGGGCGCGGCCATGGGGCTGTCCGACGCGGCTTCGCCCGATCATGTGTGGGCCGACCTGGTGATCTATCAGGTTCGCCTGGCCAAGCGGCGCAGCCTGGGGTTCGAAGGCTGGCGCGGAGCTGCCTCGACGAACGAGCAAGCGGCGAAGGTGCGCGCGCAGGCCCTGGCCAAGCTCACCCCCGAGGAGGTCAAGGCGTTGGGGCTGGATGTGCCCGTCGGCCCGTCGGGCTTCCGTGTCCGCCGCGAGGCGTGCTGGCAAGTCGCCCCCGGGCTGAAAAGCGGCTACGGGGTGGTCAGCGCGATGGGGGTCGACCTCTAAGCCATCTTGCATTGCCATCTAGGCTCGCGTTCGAGCGAGCTGACCACGAGAAAGCCCAATGGAATCCAACCATCTTTTCATCTGGTTTCGAGACACCACGCGTGACGCTGAAGGCGCTTGCGGATCGAAAGGCTGCCCAGAGGCGCTGTTCGATTCCCTGTGTCGCGGTCGCGTTCTGGAAAAGCGTTTCCTCGACGAGGAGACCCTGTGCGGGGTGGAGGTGACCTTTGCATCCAAGCAGGCTGGAGCCGAATTCGCCAACCTCTTGTGCGAGGCCAGAACAAGCGCGGGCATCGAGGCGTGGGTTCGCGGAGTCGAGGCGCTGAGCTTTTGGCGCTCCGGCAAGGCGGCCTTTTCCGCTGAGTCGCCCCCTCGGTTCAGCCGCAAATTTTTTCTCGATGCTGCGCGGCCTTGAAGGGCCAGCATTCGTTCGACCTCGGGAAGAGGACGACAAAAAGCCCGCCGATCGGCGGGCTTTTTGCTGGCGTGGCGATTCGTGGCGGATCGCGCCACGAACCCTGCACCATGCCGGCGAAGGATTACTTCGCGGCCGCAGCGGCAGCGGCGCGGTGCTCGCGGCGCAGTTGGCGCATGTGGCGGCGATGCTCGCGACGATGCTCACGGCGGTCATGGCGCGCTTCGCGGCGGTAATGACGCGCTTCGCGACGATCGTGGCGCGCTTCGCGCATGTCATGGCGCACGTCGGCGTGGGCCGGGGCTTGCACGTGCTCGACGGCAGCCGGCGCCGCCGTGGTGCTCGGGGCGGGTGCCACGGTGGCGGCTTGCGCCACGCTGAAGGCGCCCAGACCGGCCACGATGGCCACGGCAGCGAGAAGGTTCTTTCGGTTCATGGTGTGTGTGCGAAAACGTGAAGAAAAGGGAGCAAGAGCGGATTCCGGCGCCGAAGCACCAGATGCCACTATAACGGCTCCAGCGTGCGAGCGGTTGACATTTTTAATGCGGCGGCGTGGCATCAGTGTGTGTTCCACAACACATGCTGATGCGCCGATAATGTCAGAATCCAATCGAGATCTGCCATGTTCCACGATACCGATGATGCAGCCGATGCGCTGGACGATGCTCCTTCGCTGTATGAGCAGGCCCGTCAGTTCTACGATCTGGCCTACAAGATGACGGCCGGTTCGGCCGCTCCCATAGTCAACGATGAACACCCGTTGAGTGACCGTGAGATCGACGATCTGGCCGAGCAGGCCGAGGTGATCCAGCCGGCTCGCCGTCATGATCAGATCGACCCTGAATATGCGTTCAGCCCGACGGTGTTCGAGCAACTGTGCCGCCAGGCTGGCGATCAGGACGCGCAAGCCGCCCTGGATGCCGAGCCTTTCGCCGATGACGAGGATCCTGCCTGGAGAATTGCGCAGGAATCCCAGGCCGCGCAAGGATCCGAGACTGCGGCTGTGCACGTCGAGCCTTCTTTGACTTGACGTTTTCGGTCTTTTGGCGTATGATTGTCTCATTCTGAAATTTTCTGGAGAGCTTTCATGCGCAAGTCTCGCACCCTCGTGTTCTCGGCGGCCATCGCTCTGGCGGCCTGGTCTCTGGGGGGTTGCGCCCAGGTTCCGCTGGGTGCGGCGCCGAACGGCGCGATGAGCTACACCAACGCGCAGGTGGGCCAGGTTCAGTCGGTGAGCTTCGGTACGGTGCTGGGCGTGCGTCCGGTGCTGTTTCGCCCCAACACCACGTTCGTGGGCACCATCGGCGGCGGCGTGGTCGGCAACATCCTGGGTGGTGACGTAGGGCGAGGCCGGGGCCGTCAGGTGGCACGGGTGCTGGGCACGATCCTGGGGGCTGCGGTGGGTTCGGCGGCCGAGTCCAATGCCCAAACCCGCAGTGGTGAGCAGGTCACGGCGCGCATGGACAACGGTCAGGTGATCTCCGTGACGGAAGTCGGCCCGACGCCGATCTATGCCGGCCAGCGCATCGAGGTCATCGGTGGCGCCTATGGTCAGCCCGCGCACATCGTGCCGATCGTGCAGCGTTGAGCGCGCCATGAGCCACGAGCCGTCCAGTTCAGCCAGCGTGGATGCGCCGCAGGTCGTCAAGCTCGACGGCTTTGACGACTTCGCCAGGATGGCGATGCCCGGCGCAGACATCGAGCGCTTTCGCGGTTGCTTTGAGATCGCGCTGGACATCAATGGCGCAGTTCCCTTGTCGCAGGTCGGCTTTCACTTCGAGCTGAGCGATGCCGATGCGCCCGACCAGTCGAGCACGGAGCAGACCCGGGACATCCTGAACACGTTCGAGCCCGTGGCCGTCTACGTGGGGTCGGTCGTGCTGCAAGAGCGTTTGTTGCGCGAGCTTTCCCGCCAGTCCATCGTCATCCCCTACTACGAGGATGGCGGCTTTGCCGTGGTGGCCAGCGTGCCTACCGTGCTCAATGCGTCTCCCTCGCCCGCCCATGAGGTGTCGCCGCCTCAGTATCTGGCCGCCGCATGGCTTGTTCATGGCCCGCGCGCCACGCGACTGCTTTTTCGTCGTGATGAGGTCGAGTCGGTCATTGCGACCCTGAGCGATGTCCATGGCGATGAGCCGAGCGACTACACCTGCACGGAGTTGTGCGTGCATGCGACGGCCTCTGGTGTGCTCGATGCGCTGGCGCCTTCGCTGCAGGCGCGCTCCATGGCCCAGCCCGGCGTCGCCATGGGCGTCTCGCCTGCGCATTCGGTCTTGTTGAGCTTGCGCCACGACGGCGCGATCGAGGCGGCCTTGCGCTCGCTGGGCATGGACGCTCGGTCGACCCTGGAGCGTCTGGCTTGTGATGCTGCCCAGCTCGCCTTGGCGCGAGCCTTGGACATTGCGCCGCGTGTGCGGGCATGCGGCGCGTCGCAGGCCAGCCATACGCTCGCGCCCTGCCCGTTTTGCGGTCATCAACCGCGCGAGGACAACCTGATGGACTCGGTGTATCCGTTGGATCGCACCACCACCTTGTGGCGCGCGGGATGCGTCGACACCGAGGGCGGGTGCGGCGCATCGGTGCTCGGCACCTCGCGCGAGGAAGTCATCGCACGCTGGAATGCCCGAGCGCCTTTGGCGTGACGCCTGCCCGATCGAGGGTCGATCCGGGCAGGTATGCTTGAGGCGGCGCGACCGGTCGAGGTCGATGTCTTGAGAATGTGGAGGGTCTGCTCATGGTGTCATCTGCCCAGTTGCGTCGCCTGGCCACTCGGCCCAGCGAGTACGTGCGCTTTGTCACGACGGGTCAGTTGCCGCGTGGCGTGCGCCCCCAGTCTCCTCTGATCGATCTGCTCAAGCAGGTGTCGCCGCACGATCGCGGGCACATCCAGAACCTGGTGATCGACACCCGCCTGGGCTACGAGGGCAGCCGGCAATTCGCCACGGCCGCGCACGCCATGCACTGGCTGGCGCCAGCGCCCGAGGTCTTCGCCAGCTTCCCGGCCGAGAGCTGTCGCAACAAGCGGTTCCAGGAGCGTCTGTATCTCGATGACCTGGTGGCCGCTGGCGCGCGCGTGCCTGATGGCCTGCTGCAGCGTTACCCGCGTCTGCGGCGCCCGGTGGCCGATGCCCAGGCCGGCTCTTCCGTCGAGTCCAGCGACGAAGATCCCGCGCAGTTCCAGTCGGGTAACCCGGAGTCCGCTCATGCACCGCAAAGCCGTCCTGATTGACCCCCATGCCCAGTCGATCACGGACATCGTGATCGAGCTGCCTGACGACCGACACGCTTCGGAGCGCGTGCTCAACGACGTGCTGCACCAGTTGATCGACTGCGAGATGCTGGAGGCGACGTACTTCGATCTGCCGGGGCATCCCACGTCCTTGGTGCTGAGCGATGAAGAGGGGCTGATGGTCGATGAGCCGGCCTACTTCACCCTGTACAACCACCCCATCCCCGGGCGTGGCGTGCTCGTGTGCGAGGACGGCATGGGCAACGTGTGCGATGCCACCTTCACGGCCGCCGACATCCAGCGCATCGTCAACTTTGTCTCGGCCCGGTTCGCGCAGGCCGCGCGCGACCTCGCGCACCAGCAGCAGATCCAGGATCTGCGCGACAAGGGATTCGTGGTTCAACCGTTCGAAGATGGCGCAGGCTACATGGTGATCAGCCCGCCCCAGGCCGGTGAGCCTCCCACGTCTTGAGGCCGCCCACCCTTGTCTGCGCCGGCCTGCTGCGCGCGCGGGTGACCTTGGAGCATCGAGCCCGACTGGCTTTGCTGCAGCGCGTCATGGTGCATGACATTTATGCGCTCTTGCACTCCATCTTGGCGATGCGTTGGGCCATCCGAGTGATGCCTTCGCGCACACATGCAGCTCTGGATATCCGTTGTGTCGCCGGGCACTCCAAGAGCCTTTCCCGCCCGTGGAAATGCTGACTTGGAACGCCGTGGTGTTGGGTCTACACTGACCCGCGCTTTCCTCTGGAACACTCCATGCGAATCGACTTCTATCTCGCTCCCAAGGAGCAGGTCGAGCAGGGTCTGGCCGAAGCAGATTCCTCCGTGCACGAGGTCTGCGATCGCTGGACGCGTGCCGACAGCATTCAGTACCCGCAGAGCTTTCTCAGCGACCTAGTGTTCGCGCTGTATCACACGGTGATGGGTGAGTTCTTCGAGCAGATCAAGCAGCGGCACATTCACTTCGGCATCCCCTTCTCGCGCATGAAGGAGGTCTTGGGCCTGGGCGCCCAACTGTGCCAGAGCGCCGAGGACGTGGTGCGTGATTTCGGCCGCGCCGTGGTGCACGCTGCGCAAGAGGCGCTGAGCCGCGAAAGCGCCCTCGTGGTGGACGCCATCGCGGCCTGAGGTCTCAGCGCTTTTCCCCGAACTCGATCAGGTAGCGGATGTTGGCCTGCTCGTTGCGGTAGACGATCATCTCGTTGTTGCGCACGCCGCTGACGCCGGCCTTGGCGAAGGTGGAGTCGCTGCCTCGCACGGGGAAGCTCCCCTGCGAGTTTCTGGGTGTGTGGATGGTGCCCATGGCGAAGTCCACGAGGAACATGAAGCAGGTGCGATCGCGCGCGCCGCCGTCCCAGAAGCCATGCGAGTAGTTCAGCGCCTTGGTCGACTGATCCGACCCATAGATGCCGTTGCCGTACATGCGGCCGTTGTAGCTGAATGAGCCGGTGCGCGGCGGGCAGAACAGGCCACTCTTGAGGATGGACAGCACGTTGAACATGCGTGTGCCGTGCCACAGCATCCACACGTTCTCGTCCTTGCCTTGTGCGCGCCAGTGCACCAGGTTGGCCTGGAAGGCGTCGCGCGCGTCGGGAAGCACCACCTCGAAAAAGCGGTGCGGGCGCATGTTGCGCGTCTCGTGGTTTTGATTGATGGTCTTGAAGAACTTGTCCTCGATCATCTTGATCGTGCGCTTGTCGGTCACCAGCGAAAGCTCGGCGTTGAACAGCGCCGGGAGGTCGGTGGCGGCCCCTTGGTTCTTCGCGGCCATCAAGGCCCGGCTGGCAGCCAGGTCGGCCGAGGCTTCGAGCTGATCCAGCAGTGTGCTCTGGCGCTGCAGCGCGTCCGAGGCGCGCAGGAAGTCCCGATGCCATCCGCGCGACGATCCCACCGTCTGCGGCACGAGCATGAGGTACTGGTTCAGTCCCTCGATGAAGCGACCATCGTCGAATGCGCGGCTCTGCACGAACGGCGCCAGGCTATCCAGGGCCTGGCGTGCGTTGTGCACCGTGCTCTTGGTGATCACGCCGATGGGCGTGGACACGATGCCGGTCTTGAGGTCGATGTCCATCTTGCCGCCCGACGCCTGCAAGAGTTCGTGGCGGTTGGCCGCCACCAATTGGTCGACCAGGCGCGACAGCTCGGTGGCGTGCTTCTTCGGTGCGCTTGCCACCAGTTGCTGGTGTGCCGATTCGCGCACCACGGCCTGCCCCACGGCTTGGGCTTCCATCGATTCGGCCACCACCTCGATCTCGTGATAGGGCGGCTTGTAGTTCGCATCCCCCGGTGCGCCACGACCCCGCAGCTTCTCCTGGATCTTGCGATCCAGCGCGGCGCGGCTCATGGCCTTGGGCGGATCTTCCGTGCAGGTCTTGCCCACCCGCCCGTACTTGACGACCACGGTTGAGTTGTCGTGCAAAAGGTATTCCCAGAACTTGTTGTTGTTGTTCAGGGCGTCGGTGCAGACGAACTTGCGATGCTCGATGACGGACATGGCTGGGCGGTTGACGAATCGAAGACTTTATCTTACTATGAAGTGATGTTTTTGTCAATTCTCTGTCCTCCTTGAAGCTCGTGAACTTTCCTACAATCGAGGCTGCTTCAAGTTCATCATGGGGTGTCGTCATGGCTTTCAAGAAAATCGGCGATTTGCTCTCCGAGTCCTCCCGTAAGCGTCTTCGCGAAGAACGGCTGGCCGTGGACAACCTGTATTCGCTGAGCGATGCGGCGCTGTGCGGTTCGCTGCTGACTCTGGCGCGTCAGGCTCGGTACTACACGCATTTCGGCCCGAACGATCCGGTGTACGACAGCCAGTTCTTCTGGCATGGGGTTCCCGAGCTGGCTCGCCGGCTGGGATTCAAGGCCCTGATCGACCAGGAATCCGACCCGGAATGGGCTGCGCTGACCGACGCCCAGTTGCGCGTGCGCCTGGGCAACTGCATTTTCAACACGTCGCGCGAGCCCACGAAAACGCCATCACCCGGAGCGCCGAAGAATCCCATGGGCTGGGCCTTGCTGACCCGTGAGCCGTGCAATGGCAATCCGGTGGCCTTCGCGCTGGATCGGCTGTGCCCTCCGGATCTGTCCGACCGTGATGACAAGTTGGTGCGCCACATGCTGGAGATCGGCGCGCACCGTGGTCAAACCGGCGCCTGCTGGACGCCGGCATGGAACGAGGAGCGGCCGGCCGATTACAGTCTTTCGCTGGAGTCGTCCGACCTGGCGCCGGTCGAGCCCACCGAGGATTCGAAGCCTCGCGACGTGGCCGCGCCCTAGCCTGTCTGTGTGTTCCTGCATTACCCTATGCCTATGGCTCTTTTCCATCGCGCACCCGCAAGAGACTTCATGTCGGAGATGTTGAACCCTCGTGCAGCTCGTGTCCAAGTCTGGTTGGCGAAAATGCCTCTGGACAGCCTGGACGAACGCGGGCTGGCACAGTTGCGCGAGGATCAATACGACTGGGTGGGCGATCTGGATGTTCGCGGGTATTCCACCGTCAAATTGCTCAACCGAGCCTTCGAGCGGTCGCAAAACGCCATCTACGCGTGGAACCCTCAGCGTCCGTGCAGGTCGAGCCGCATCGGCGATGTGTTCGTCCTGCGCGAAGGCGATCGGGTGCAAGCCTTCGCCATCATGTCCGTGGGATTTTCGCCAGTACGCTCATTCCTGAGCGATGGTTTTGACGATGCGATGCAAGGAGAATGGGCTTCTGCGGCGTTCGCCTGATCGCCAATAGATTGACATTTAGGTTTTTTCGGCATATATTTTTGTGCCATTGTCATCCTACGACAGCCCGTTCATGTCAATATCCCGCTGGAAGTCTGCACGAGAAGCCTCCTGGGTCGAGCCGATCCTCTCTCGTGCCCGCGAGCGCCTGGTGCGTGAATTCGAAGACGACCCCGACGACGGGGTAAGCGCCTCCAGTCAGGCGTTGATCGCCCTGGAGGAAGTGCTGGCCTGGATGCTCAAGCAGGGATGGGCGCCCAAGGACGGTTTGCATCGCCGCATCGAAGGCACCGTGGAGTGCGTCGACGTGCGTGGCATGCGTCACGGCGGGACGGATGTCTCCGGCACATCCCGACGCATGGCCATGCCTGCGGCCATGAAGTTGGCCGATGTGCTGCCGGGCTATCTCGGGGGTGATGCGCGCGACGAAGAATCCGATCTGACCCGAGCCCTGTTCGTCTTGCGCGATGTGCTGGTGTTCATGGGGCGTGAGTTGCAATGGACGCAGCAACTGCAAGGTGACGCGGTGGATGCGAGCATCCTGCCGGCCCCGGCGCTGGCTTGACCAGAGAGGTTTTCGCAGCATCATGAACGAGCCCCAACCCGAAGTGGCGATCCCGGTTGAGTCCTGCGATCGCGTCGTGGCCGAGCGTTTGCGTGAGCGCCTGTGTGTTCTTCTCGGGGTGCCCACGCAACGGGGCGTACTCGGTGCTCAGGACGTGACCCTGGGTGAGGACGCTCGCCGTTGTTTGTACGTTGTACACACACACGAGCCGATCGAGGGGCGTCTCTACCACTTCTATACCGACGCGCCGTGCTGGAACCAGCTCTATGGCGTCGAAGGTCTGTTCCAGGGGTTGTGGGCGCATGCCTCCTATGTCCCCTGCAGCGTCGTGGCGCCCCGCGCCGGCATGGAAGATGGCATCGTGCGCACGCTGGAGCAGTTCGAGTCGGTGTTCTTCAGCCAGAGTGTGCGACTGCAGTCCATCGACGAGCTGGTGGCCGTTCTGCTTCGCCAGCACGGCATGTGGCCACCCACCCCTATCGACAGCGAGGAATCTCCCGATGAGTCGTGAGCCCACGTCCAGTCGCGTCGAGTCGCGCCCGGTGACCGAGCGTGATCTGCGCATGCCGGAGTTTCGGGACGTAAGCCCCGAGGAGCTGGAGTTCCGCGCCGATGGTTGCATCGTGCGCCGGGATCGCTGGCAGCGCGGCATCCAGCGCATGGTCGACATCCTGTCCGAGTACAACCCGAAGGTGAATACGCGCCAGTTCGAAATTCCAGAGGCGCTGGCCCTGCTCGAAGACCTGCTGGAACATCTGATCGTGACCACCGATGCGCGCGATGTGAGTCGCATCTTGGGCGCCATGCCGGCGCGCGCGTATGAGCGCAAGTTCAACGCGTTTCTGATGCAGTCCAACAGGCCGTCCAAGGGCGAGTCCAGGAGCGAAGACCTTCAGTCGTTTGCCGAGCACATCTGGCAGACGGTCTTCGACGACATGGATCGCGCCGAGTTGCGTGCACGGGCCGTCGAGGCGGGCGTGCGCGATCGTCAGGCTCAGCGCGAAGCGGTGGACAAGGCCATCGTGGAACATCTTCGTGCTCGCATGATCGTCAAGCAGATCGCGCCGGCCTCTGCCTGAATTCGACCCTACCCCAACCCCCACGCCAACCGACACCCCCTGCCATGAAAATCCTTCACGACTGCGGCCGCGCCGCGACCTTGCTGGCGCTGGGCGCCGCGTGCCTGGCCAGTGCCTCCGTGGTGCAGGCCGCGCCCGTCTACACCTGCCACACGAAGCGACTGACCATCGAGATCTCGGCGCTGCCCCACGGGCAGTATGCGTACCAGGTCTGGAACAAGCCCCACCCGACCAGCGGCAAGCCCGATCTGGTGCTGGGGCACGGCACGGCCGATGTCCAGGGCACGCAGATGTGCACGACCACGGTCTATGCCTTCCATCGCGGCGATGTCGAGTACGACGTGGCCACACCCGTGGGCTGCACCGAGGAGATCCCGCCCAAGCAGGCCACCGGCACGCTCGACGTGATGATCCACGGCGACGACAAGCTGCACGCCTGGTGCATGCCGCGATAAATCCTGCGGCAAAGCGCCGCGTCAAACGGAAAATCCCACCATGAAAAAGCTCACGCATTCCAAGATCCAAATCTGGACGTTCCTCGGGCTGATCCTCGCGGCCAACGCGGCCTTGTTCGCCTGGTGTTTTTTCGATGTGAGCTTTCACCATATCGCGTGGTTCGGAGGCGGTGCGGGCCTCTTTGGCCTGGTGGCGGTGTTTTTCGAACGGCTGGAGTCCGCCAAAGGCGACGGAACGTCCCCCCAATAGATTGACATTTCGCGTAGTTTGCAGTATGATTTGTCATCACCCATCGATATTGGCAAATCCATGAACACGCTCGCCGCACAGCCTCGCATCTTGCTCGATCTCAGCCTTGGGCAAGCCCAGGCCGTGGCGGCCGCGCTGGACATGGCCAAGCGCATCAAGCTGGGCGACTTCACCGAGGTCGATGCCTTGCGCGCGAGCCTGTCGCGACAAGGCGCCCCGCGCGTCGAGGCCGACCCGTTCGGCGCGATCGACGAATCGGTTTCGCTGGTCGCGCGCCGCGCCCATGAGGTGCAGTGCGTGCTCGACAAGGCGGTGTGCGACGTGGAGAACCCTCAGGGTCACGTGTACGCCGGATTGACGAAGCGATGCACGCGAGACGCCGCTCCGGAAGTGCGCATCGGACGCGATGACTCGGACATGTACCGGCGCATGATGGCCATGCTGGAGGCCGGTGGCGTCACCCGGGACGGGTGGGTGGTCAACAAGGTTCGGGCTGTCCAGGAATACCGCAGGCTGACGGGCTCGACGCTCAAGGACGCGGCCGAATACATGAAGCCTTTGTGCCAGACGGTCATCAGCCGCCATGAGGCAGCCGTTGCCGCTGCCGCTGCCGCACCGGCGTCGTCGGGCTTTGACCTGGGTGTGGAAGTCACGTGGACTTCGCAGGCCGGGGGTCACGCCAAGACCAAGCAAGGCCCCATCGTCGAGGTCGTCCCGCGCAGGAAGTATCCCAAGTCTCGTGTCGACGGGTGCGGCATGAGCCGCCAACACGAGTCCTACGTCGTGCGCGTGGGCAACAAGCTGTACTGGCCTCGCGTCAGTGCCCTGCGTCTGGTCGCGCCGACCGCCTGATCCATCCACGAGGACATCGATGATCCCGCACGTGCCCATTCCGAAGCGCCATGCCAGCGACGACGAGCTGGCGGATGTCCTGGCCTGGTCTGTCGAGCTGCATCTGGCCACGCTGGAACAGCTTTGCGAGCGCAAGTCCAGCTCGAAGTCCGACATCCGGCGTCAGCAGGACATCTGCGACCGCTTGATCGACGAGCTGCGCCTGCTTGGCGTGGGCTCGCAGGGACGCAACCGCGAGAACTGCACGCGCGTGGAGGCCCGCCTCAATGCGCTGCAGGCACGCCTGCACGGCACTCCGTGAGGTCATCATGCCGCGAAGCGCCTGCGCCAGCACCCGGCACACCATCCGCGACGAAGGCGATGGCCTGTACCGCATTGCCTGGATCGTGAGTGTTAAGCCGACCGGATGTCGGTATCGCATCGAACGCGCGGTCAGTCGCATCACCGATCGAGCCGGGGCGCGCCGGTTCCAGCGACGCTGGGACGTGCGCGATGTTCCACCCAGTCTGCAGTGAGTCGCCATGCCCATCGCCCAGGAAACCATCCGAGGCTTTTATCGCCTCACGCACAACGGCCCTCCGCTCGATCCGGGGTGTGACGGGCTCATCCTGGGCCTGTACTCGCGCGACGGTGGCGACACCCTTGCGGATCTGTGCATCCAGTGGGATCCGATCCATGCCACGAAGGACTCCGGGCCGAAGACGCGCCCCAGCGCCAGCATCGTGGTGTCCGATCTGTGCGTGAGCGTGCTGCGTGAATTCGAGGATGTCCTGGAGTGGTTCGCCGCCCGGCAGCAAGGCGATGATCCCGTCGACCTCGATGGCATGGTGCGGCACCTGCTAGACATCGGCGTGCAGGACATGCTCGTGCGCGACCCCCTGAACCATCGCAAGGCATTCTGATGAGCATCTCGGCACCCAGCCGCCGCCCCTATGCGGCCATGACGCTGTTCTTCGGCGCCGATGATCCGCTGTCGAACTGGCACCCGGCCCGCTTCGTCTACCGTGGCATGCCCTTCGTCTGCGTCGAGCAGTTCATGATGTACTGCAAGGCCCGGTTGTTCGACGACATGGCCACGGCCGGACGCATCATGGCCGCCACGCATCCTTCCGATCACAAGCGTCTTGGCCGAGAGGTGCGTCCGTTCGACAACGCTGTCTGGATGGAAAAATGCGAGGGCTACGTGCGCGTGGGGTGCCGCGAGAAGTTCTGGCAGAACCCGTCGATGGCTCGTGCCTTGCTCGCCACCGAAGGCACCGAGTTGGTCGAGGCCAGCCGCTACGACCGGATCTGGGGCGTGGGCCTGGGCAAGGATGACCCTCGCATTCTGGATCGCCGCCAGTGGCGCGGAGCCAATCGCTTGGGCAACGTGCTCATGGACGTGCGCGACATCCTGGCGCTGGAGCTTGACACCCGGCCGTCGCAGGGAAGCACCCGCGACGCCTGTCTGCTTCCTGGCTAGTAAGGCGCGCCAGCGCCCTGTTCGAGAGGATCTCCCCCATGCAGCGTGCCGCCGCCGAATTCAGCCCCGAGCTTGTCGAGCAGGCCACGAGCGCTTCACGCAGCCGCCTGCAAAAGGCACTTGACGCGGTGCACGCGCCCGTGCAGCACGAGCGTTTTGCCGTCTACGAGCGCCGCTCCCGGCTGAAGCTGGCCCAGAGCCTGCAAGACGATCCTCAGCGCCAGCGCCGGGTGCTCGCATCGATGTGCAGGCCCTGCTTTTACATCGTGCGCCTGGCGGGCGCGGCGATCACGCACCAGCCCTGCATGCTGTGCGACCAGAATCAGACCTACCCATCGACGGCCACCGACGTGTTGTGTTTGCCGTGCGCCACGGCGCGCCATTTGTGCAAGCGCTGCGGCGCCGACTTGCGCGCGCTGCAGGAGGCTGCCAGGTAAACACGCGGCGATCGCGCCACCACCACCGGCTCGGGCGGCACCAGGCCCATTCATGCGGCGCGTTTGAGTCGCATTATTGGCTTGACGTTTTTCTTCGTTTGCAGTATGATGTCTCCATTGTTGAAGTGGAGTAGACATGCTGACATTGCGCAATGAATCGACGCAGCGAGCCGGAATGGGCGACATCGACCTGGAGCATGCCCAGGTCGGCGACGCGTTCTATCAGGTGGGGTTTCGTCCCCCGGTGACCGCGATGTCCATGCGAGACAACGGGCGCGCCGAGGACGGCGCATCCAGCAGCGTGCCCAACCGCGTGCGTAAGTACACCGTCGTGCGTGTCATGGCGCGCAAGGTGGTGGCCGAGTATTCGGCGAACCAGTCGACGTACCAGGAGGTGTTCTCGCGCAAGGTCTTCGTCGCCAACGCCGCCGTGGATCCCAACGCGGTGATGTGGGCGCGCATGATCGTGCGCCGCTCGGTCAAGTTCGGCCTTATGCTGGATCGTCTGCAGGCCGTGCTTCGCAGTCCCGAGGTCTTGATGCTCGATGACGAGCTGCTGGCCGGCCTGGATGCATGGGCTGGGCGCCATGGTGTTGCGTGGCGGCCGCAGGATGCCGAGAGTCCGTCCAGCAAGGAGTCGGCATGAGCACCCCCGTCGAGCAGTACCTGCAGTCGATGCCCGAGCATCACGTGCGGGAGATCCTGCGCGAGATGCATGTGCAGCGCACTCAGGGCTGGGGCGCCGCCCCCATGCTGTCCGCCTATGGGCAGGGTCTGGTGCGACGCTTTTCCGTGCCTTCCCATGATGCGCGCGAAGTCGTCAAGCAGTTCGTGTTGTGGCACGCGGCCTTGCTGTGGGCCGGCTTCGAGGCCGACCCGGTGCAGGCCGACGCGCCCCAAGCCGATCTGGCGCGAGTCGACCAGGCGCAGGCTGCCTGAAGTCCCGTCATGCCGCGTATCACGCCCACGTCCTTGCTCCGTCAGGCCATCAATTCGGCCCTGAAGGATCGTCGCAACTTTCTGGATTGCCACGCAAGCGGCGACCCCATGCGCGTGACCATCCAGGGCGATATCGACCGGCTCGAAGCCTTGCGTTCTGCCCGGTTCGAGGATCTGGACGAAGCGCAGCGGCGCACGGCGTTCCTGGCGTTCGTCTGCGCGGAAAGCTGGCACGACAGCCTTGCCGATTCCATGGGGAAGGCTCCGCGCGGAGAAAACGCACTGTATGCCAAGCGCAACCGGCGCATCGCCGAGCGTCTTCGCACCCTTCGGCGTGCGACCTTGGGGCTGAGCCGGCACGAGGCGCACGTTCAGGAGTGCCGCGAGGTCAACATTTTCGATTTCCTTCAAAAGAGGTTCCTGCCGTGACCCCCAAGCAACTGTTCGCTTTGCGTGACGCCGAGGCGAGTGAGGGCAGCCTGTTTCAGGTGCCCGAGAATCCCAGGCACCAGCCTCGCGTGCTGGCCTCGCTCGTCGAGCAGGGAATGCTCCAGCGTGCCAGGGTGGGCACGGTCTGGACGCTGACCCCGCGCGGGCGCGAGGCCCTGGCGAATATGCGTGCCGCCCTTCCGCAGGCTCGCCATGTCCTCTGATCGTGAATTGCTGGAGCGTGCCGCCCATGCGGCGGGCTACGAGGTCAACGCTCAATGCCAGGCCGAGCGCGACGCGCTCATCGATCCCGCCACGGCAAGCCTGTGGATCAACAAGATCAACACGGCCTGGAACAGCCTGAAGCATGGCGAGGACACCCTGCGGCTGGAGATCGATCTGCGGATGACATCGGCCTGGGAGCCCATGCGCAGCACATGGCGCATCGGGGCCATCGTGAACGGCGAGTTCCGGTGGCTCGCCGAGCACGAAGACCGCCTGCGCGCAACGACCCTGGCCGCCGCCAGCATCGGTGGCGCCCTTTCCTGAGAGACCTGAACCCCATGACGATTCAAACCCGACGCGGCAACCTGATCGCCCTGGCCATCGAAGGCTATTTCGATGTCATCGTGCAGGGCTGCAACTGCTTTCACACGATGGGCGGCGGCCTCGCGCGCCAGATCCGTGAGCAGTTCCCTGCGGCCTACCAGGCCGACCTGGCCACCCCGCGTGGTGACCGCGCCAAGCTTGGCACGTATTCCTTCGCGCGCTACGAGCGCGAGCCCGACCGGTTGCCCCTGACGATCGTCAACGGGTACACGCAGTTCTCCTTCGGAGGCGGTCTGCAGGTGGACTACGAGGCCGTGGATCGGCTCATGCAGCGCGTGGCCGTGGACTTCGACGGGCATCGCATCGGCCTGCCCATGATCGGCGCTGGCCTGGCCGGGGGTGATTGGCCGACCCTTCGCGCCATCATCGACAAGCGCCTGGGTGAGCAGGACTGCACCATCGTCGAGTTCGACCCGTCGGCTTGAGGCAACTGAATCAGACTCGCGTCCAACGATGAAAAACTTTTCCTCTCGATACCCAGTCACCTTCAAGGCGTCGATTGTCGCGCTTGTGCTCGCGGTGATGGCCTTGACGAAATACCTGATGCATTTCATGGAAATTCGCGATGCCAGCGTTCATTTTCCAGGGAACTGCTCGGCGCTGCCCGCTTGCGCCACAACGCAGATGGCTGTCGTTTGGAATCAGATCATGGGCTCGCTCGTTCTTGATGGTGTCGTGGCGATCGGCATCGTGGTGATCATGATCGCGCTGTTTCGCAGCCCCAAGCCGTGTGGCGTCCCCGCGAAGTCCTGAGCCATGCCCATCGACATCTCCCGCGTTCAGGAAGTGATCGCCCGTGCGGCGCGCTGCCGCTCGGGCATGATCGAGGTGCCCTTGGACTCGATCGACTTCGACGCAGTGCGCATGGCCGTGCAGGCTGGACACCTCGACTGGGTGGCCAACGGCACGGCCCGGATCACGCCCGACGGGCGGGCGTTTCTTGGAGCCCATTGACCATGGAAATCGTCCTCAGCGAAGGCGGCTTCGAGATGCTTCGTGCGGCGGTCAACACCGCGCGGGAACACCAGTGTGCCAGTCTTCAGCGCCTGAAGGAGCGCCTGGCATCGGCCTGGCCTGGGCGTGAGGCCGACATCCAGGAGGCGCTCCTCTACTGGGCCAGCGACATCCGGCGCCGGCATCCCGAAGGCGTGCCGCGCCGCTGATTTTCAGGACGACCATGGCTGCCAAGAAACTTTCCATCGCCGCCGCGCTTCGTGCGCGGATGCTGGCCGAGCGCACGCCGAGGGCTTGGGCGGGCGATCCCGATCTGCTGCTAAGCGCCTACGAGGCGGCGGGCGGCTCTTTGGTGCACCCCATCGATCGCATCCAGGCCGTGATCGCGGCCGCGCGCCGATCCAGGTTTTTCGTGCAGCGCGGCTACATCCGGGCCTGCGACCGCACAGGCCAACGCGAGATCTTGCATCCGGTCTTCGAGTTGCGACCGGACTGAACCCCCATTCGAGGAAGACCCATGAGCCCATGGCGACCGATGCATACCGCGCCGAAAGACGGCACCGTGATCCTGCTGTGTGAATTGAACTACAGCAGCGGCGAAGGCTACGTCATGCCCGGCTGCTGGATGCGTTCCAACGGTGATCCTCGGTGCGAGGGGTTCTGGGGGGTTGCCCCGACAAGTCTTGTTCCCACGCATCTCATGAACCAGTATCCGAACCGGGAGGGCATGGCCGTCGGATGGCGGTCGATCGCGTTGACGCCCGAGTGCTGGATGCCGTTGCCCGAGCCGGAGACACGCCAGAGCCTGCGAAGGCGCATGGCGCGTCGTCATCGCAAGGAGGCCCTGGCCAAGGCGAGCCAAGCACAGGCGACCGCCCCTTCGGCTGCCACTTCGGCTGCGCCCGCGAAGCCATGACTGAGACTGCGCGGGATGCGCGCGCCCTGATCGCGGCCTTGCACCTGGAGCGAGCGCCTTCGGACACCGCAAGGGCCTTGGTGCTGGACGCCTTGATAGCCTACAGCCAGGCTGTCGGCCTGAGCGATCTGCACGATGCGGCCAAGGCGGCGCGCCCGCATGCCGATCCTTTCCATCCGCCCGATGCCTGGCGCGAAGCCTACATCGGCGTGTTTCGCCGAGTGGCCGATCCCGAATGGGGGGTCTACCCGGAGGAGGCCGATCGCTACTGCTTCGAATACTGGTCGGGTCTTGACGACGCCCAGCGCCACGAGCGGCTCGGAGCGCCTGGGCTGGGCGAGGAAGACGGGCGTAAGGATGCCGAGGAACTCAACCGGGCTTGACGATCATTTCACTTGACAAAGTTTCTTGTTTGCCGTAATATTTAGGCCATCAAGGAGCTGCGAATGACCCACGAACTGAACACCCTCAGCGACGAGGAATTGCAACGGCACCAGCAGTCGCTGCAAGCCAGCCTGCAAGCGACGCAGGCTGAAGTGGAGCGCCGGCAGGCGTTGATCGAGGAAGCTGCACGCCAAAAGCGCGTGGTGCTGGCGCAGGCCGTCTTCGAGGCGCGTGACAAGCTGCTGCCCACGCTGGAACATGAGCGCACGAGTTGCTCGGATACCAAGCATGGCAATGGCTACACGACCGAGGGTCGCAAGGGTGCTCCGCGCTGCTTCAAGTGCATGCTCATGAGGCTGAGTCTCGCCGAGGTGATGGATGGCTCCGTGGAGTTTTCCCTGGGCGGGCGCTATACCGACATCTCCGTGCACTACCGTGACTGATGCCAGGATGTGCGGGTCGACCCGCGCATCACCCGAATCGATGTTTCAACGAGGTCGCCCGATGTCCCAATCCTTTGCGAAGTTCCCCAATGGCCAGATCTGGCCGGTTCAAGATGGCGAGCGCATCAGCGCCCAGGTGTTCATGGGTCTGGACGACCTGATGGAGTACGTCGGCGTGGTCAACGATACCGTGAGCGAGCGCATCAGCGGATCCAGCGTCGGACTCACGGACTTGGACTACACGGTGATCCAGGCGCACGACAACCAGGTCGTGCTCGCCGTCGGCGCCTGCATCCAGACGGTGCAAGACCCCGATGACGAGGATCGCGACGATCGCGCCCCGGTTCGTGCCACGCTGGAGGAATTCGCGGCGTTTCGCCGCTGGAGCGATGCGATGCTCGCCCATGCGAAAGCCTGTGGCGACGAGACCTACGCAGCGGAATCGGTCATCACCACGCCCGACGGCCGGCAGATCCGCTGCCCGGCCTACCCCGAGGAATGCTCCTACGTGCGCGTGGTCGACTTCGGCTTCGAGCTGGCCTACTGGGTCTGCGACGAATGGAGCCAGACGCCCGAGGATGTCATGGGCGCCATCATGGGTGTGGCGCAAGGGGGCAGCGCCGAGCCGTCTTGGGATCACGCTGGCTCGCAGGGTTGAGTTCGAGGGGTGGCCTCCCCGGGCCGCCCCCGGCCCGGCCAGGGGCGACGCCGGTTGGCGTCACGCCGTTGCGTCGCCGGGCTCCTGCGCGTACAGGTTCATCACCTGGGTCTGCCCGGCTGCGCGCGCCGACATGAAGCTGCGGGTGGCCGCCGTCATGCTGGCCATGCCATGCGCGCGGCCTTGCTGGCTGTGCACGTCGTACCCGCCGACGTTCTCACGCCGCAGGCGAAGGATGTTGGCCAGCTTGGTCTGGTGTTCGCTGGGGCTGAGCAACGCGAACGACACCGTGCCGAGGTCTTCGAGCGCCTGGATGCACTGGGCCAGCTCCGGGCCATGCAGGGGGTACTTCCTGGAGTTGTTCTCGTCCCCGTCGGTGAAGATGGTCACCAGCACCGCCGTGTCGCCCTCCCCCAGTCCCGGGGCTTTGAGCGTCGTCTTGATGGCGCTGGCAATGGCGTCGAGAAGCGCGGTGGAGCCGTTGGGCGTGTAGTTGATGTCGTCGAGTTCGTGCGCCTGCTCGATGCTGTCGAAGGGCTTGGCCGCGCGCACTTCGCCGTTGAAGCGAATGAGCGACACGCTCAGCTCGCCGGCCAGGGCCGCATGGCTGCGCATGAGCCTCAACTGATCGTTGTAGGCGGCCATGAGCAATGCCTTGCCAGTGAGCATCGAATACGACTCGTCGAGCACATAGATCACGTGCGTGCGCTTGGCCGTGATGGCGCTGCCGCGAAGCTTGCGCAGCTTCTTCTGCGTCTTGGCCAGCAGCTTGCCGGGGGTGGCCTGCTGGGTCGAGACCAGCGGCGGGCACGCGAGTCGACGCGCCAGGAGCGGGTCGCCCAGTGGAGGACACACGGCGAATGGCGGCGGATTGTGCGGGTCGCCGCTCAGCGGAGGATGCACGCCGAACGGCGGCGGGTTGGGCGTGAAGATCGCATCGCCTCCCCACGGCGCTGCCCCTGGCGGCATGGGGCCGAAGCTCAGGCCGCCGCGAACGTGCCCGAGCGCAGCCGATCCATCCAGGTGGCTCAGTGTGTCCGGCTCGATGAGCGGGGCCGCGCACGCCTGCTCCTTCAGCATCTGGGTGTGCGCGTCGCTGGCGCTTGCGTAGGGAGTTTCGGGCGAAGACTGGCAGGCGGTGGGGTTCATGATGCCTCCTTGGGGGCGGTGGGTGTTTCGGCTTGGGCTTCGGGTGTGTGGGATTCTTGGGCGTGCGCATCACCCGGCAGCGCGCGCAGCACCGCGTTGAGCAATGGCTGGGGGGCGTGCGAGGCATACGCTTGCATGCTCTGGCCCAGGAACATCGAGACGCCTTCGTGCGGCTCTTGCAGTGGGGCGGCCGCGCCCTGAGGGGCGAAGGCAAGTTCGCCTGGGCCACCCGTTTGCGCCAGCGACTGCTGGTAGGTGGCCAAGCCCAGGTGCAGCAAGGCGCTGGCGACCTGGGAGGTGCCGACCTTGGCGCCATCCTTGCCCAGCGACTGCGAAACGGCCTGCAACGCGTCTCGGGTTTCCTGGGGGACGGACGCCTCGATGCGTACCAGGCCGTCCTGCGCCTGGCGCTGGCGAAAGAAGCGCACTCGCTCAGCGCCAGGCAGGCTGTTCTCGGATTTTCCTCGGGTCACGGTTGAACACTCCATTTCGTTACCGGAAACGATTGTAGAACACGTTTCCGGTAACGTGCAATCCATGCACGATGCTTGACTTCTTCTATTCTTTGCCGTATTCTTTTTAGACCTCATTTCACAGTTAGATCATGGGCGCGACCAGGGAAGACATCCAGCGGTGGATCGACAAGGGCCTTCAAGACGGCAGCAGCCATCTGATCGTCATGTGCGACGGGTTCGACTATTGCTATTACCCGGTGTATGTCACGGGCACGCCCGACGAAGTGCGCGCCGAAGTCCAGGAGCGCGGGCAGCAGGCGATGCAACGTGTCATGGAGGTCTACCACCTGGCAGGCGACCTGGCGGCGCAGATGGACATGACTCGGGCCTTCGTCTACGGTGACGAGGCCCCGGGCCGTCCTGCGGCCGCTGCGCCCCAGGCCACCCCTGCCGCCCCTGCCGCCCCTGCCTCTGCTGCCTCTCCCCAGGCCGCCCTGCGGCCGCCTCGCCCCAGGCCGATCTTGGCGGCTTCGTCCCAGGCTACCCCTGTCTCTCCTCAGGCCGTCCTGCGGACGCCTCGCCCCAGGCCGATCTTGGCCGCTGCGCCCCAGGCCGACCACGCCGCACCTGTGCCGGCCGCGCGCCCTGTCGTGGCTCCCGTGCCGCCTCGTGTGGCCGGGCTCCTGGAGCGCTCCATGACCGTGCTGGATCTGGCCGGCTGGAAGCTGCATTGGTTCACGATGGAAGTCGAACGCGTCCTTGCGCCGCTCGAAGACGACCTGCGCTACGAGTGCAAGGGGTTGCTGACCCGCGAGAACGCCCTGCCGCTTCTGTTCGACGCCTTCGATCGGCTCAAGGCGGTGATCGCGCGCTACCACGCCTGGGTTCGCGAGATGGACATCATGTTCCATGTGGACAGCACCCACGACCTGATCGGCGCCTTGTCGGGTTTGCCTCGCCACGTCGCCTTCATGGCCAAGATCGACGAGGTGATGTCCGTCTTGGTGAGCACGATCGAGTTCATCCAGAAGACTCAGCTTGCCCAGCGGGTCGAGAACATCGAGCGCTTCCGGGATCATGGCTACTGAGGACGCGGCATGACCGACCTGGCCCTGGCTGTGCGTGAGAACATCCGACACGATCTGGATCCCCGGCGCGTGCGCGCGCAGATCCAGTCGAAGATCCAGGAGTTGCGCGCACACCAGACCCGAGGCGTCAACCGCACGCGCCTCAATCTGAAGGACTACGAGCGTTCCCTGGCGTCCGGCAACCCGTCCCACCTGCAGGAATGGTCGACGAAGCCCGACCCGGAAGGGGTTGTGCGTTACTACGAGTGCGCCATCCAGCGCGAGGCCGAGGAGTACGCGCGGGTGCGCGTGATCGAGTTGCTGCTCGATGGCGAGCCTCGGTTCATCCTGGTCTATGGTGATGCGTGCGACGCCACGGTGACCCAGGGAACCGGGCCGTTCAAGACCCTGGACGAAGCGCAGCAATGGTTTTTCAACGGGGGCCGGTAGAGCCCATGTCATCTTTGACATTTTTGCGTTGTTGTAGTATGCTTGCGAGCATGAAAAACAACCACGATCCGAAAGCTTGCGCGAGTGTTCTGCGCGCCATGCTGGAGTCCGGTCCCGACCATCTGGATTTCGAGTCGCTGCGCGAAAACCTTCTGCCGCTGCTCGATGGCATCGAGTCCCCGATGCGCAAGAAGGAGTTGGCCGACATTCACCATCCGCAAACGTCCGAGCTGATCTGCTCGGGCAAGGACTACACCGAACGTGTCATCGCCGCGTGTGGGTGCGAAGGCCGGCACGACTGTCAATGCGTGAGTGTGCACAACCAGGTGGCCACCGAGATCTGGACGCAGTACAACCAGCGCCAGAGCGGCCCGGCGCACTGAGCGAGAACCTCATGGATCTTCCGCGCCACCTGTTTCACGTCACGGCCAAGTCCCGTCTGGCTTCGATCGCCCGAGAGGGTCTGCGCGCCGGCAGCTACTGGGCCTGCAGCGACAGCCTGGTGGACTACTACTTCGAGGTCACCGAGGACGAAGGCGAGGACGCCGTGGTTCTGCGAATCGACCTGACCGATCTGCAGCAAGACTTGCTGTGCGTGGATCGCCCCGGCATCGAGGAGCCCATCACCACGGCCCTGGGTCTCGACGAGGAGCAGATCGCCGAGCTTTGGGATGGCTGCGCCCAGGGTTGGCGCGACAGCCTGGAGATCATCCAGAGCGTGCGGTACATGGGGGTCGTTCCTGCGCAGCGGCTCGTCTTGATGGAGGGAGGCGATCCCATCGTCTTGCTCGATCACGTGTGCCTCTTGCGGGCGGCCTGAAGTCACGCCCTGCGCCCTCACTTCTTTCAGAACTGCGGCGGGCTCGACGAGTCCGCCGCTCGCATATCCGAGACACCATGAACACCGATCTGAAACGCATGGCCGACGAGGCCGCCTTCTCCGTCAGCGACCTGCTGGACGAGACCCGAGCCGACGAATTCGACGCGCTGTCCGACCTGCAAAAGGTTCAGTGGCGCTACGCGCACGCCGACTGCGACGACTTCGCGCAGGCGCTGCACGAGATCACCGGCTGGCCCATCGTGGCGCTGTCGCATCCCAAGCGCGGCCCCGTGCACAGGCTGTGCCAGAACGACCAGGGCGCGCTCGTGGACGTGCATGGCACGACCACCCTCACCGAGCTGATCCACCGCTATCACCTGCGCCAGGGCGCGGTTCAGCCGGTGCAGCGCAGCATGTGCACCCTCGACCCCGAATCGCTGTGCGGCGTCATCGACGAGATCGAGGTGCTGGGCTCGCTTGGTCTTTCGCCCTTCAACGCCACTGACTTCTCGCAGCGCTGCGAGCGCGCGCGACAGAACCTGCGGGCCGGCAGTGACGAAGATCCGAGTGCGGCCTCGGCCCCGGGCGCGATGACGTGTGCGCCGAAGCACCCCTGTGAGCCGTCGGCCGGAGCCTGATCGACGGCTCATTGAGCTTGACGTTTTTGGTTGTTTGCGGTATGATTTCATCATGACACGAATCGCCAAAGACTATCTCGTTCTCCACACTCCGCCTGTGAATTCACGCGTCAGTGTGGCCGTTCCGCGCAAGCCGGTGCGCGTCGGGTGCTTGCTGGTTCCGCTCGAAGCGTTCGTGGCCGGTGGCTGCGTGATGCGCCACAACGAGAACATCTTCCTGGATGAGCGGCTGCACGATTGGGACTGGCGTGACGGTCGCCTCTCCTACTACTCGCACGCCCTGGCCTCCGATGTGCAGATCGCCGAAGACGGCCAACCCCGTAAGCCTTTCGACGTGCTCGTGGTCTTCGAGGAGGACGTTCGGCCATGACGCAGACCATGCGCGCTCGGGTGACAGGCGCATCCGACGCCGAGCTTGCTGCGCTGGCGCGCGACTGCCTGCGCTGGATGGACACCGGGTTGCTCGCGCAAGACGGTGTTTTTGCACGCCTGCGCGACGATCTGGAGGCTTGCGGGGAGTGGCTCGACGAGCGATCCCTGGAACAAGCCATTTTGCGCGAGGCCGCCGAGCGCCTGATCCGTCGCCACGGCGGCCCGCTGAGCTGAGGGTGCGCTGCAATCCTGGCTCACACCACCTATTTCTTTCGACTCATCTCTCATGCAACCCTACATTCCCAAGTTGCCAGAGCTTCACGCCGGCATCGATGCCGACGCGATGATCGGTCTTGATGAAGACGGCCGCGCCGTGGCCTTGCGCCATCTCGGGATGATCGCGATGGCAGGCAATACGCTGCGCCGCAGCGTGGTCAATCCGCAGGAGACGGTCGACATGCGTTTTGCCTCGACGGCGCTTCGCAGCATCGAGGGCAACCTGGCCGACTTGAGCAAGGCCCTTCGGGTGCCCTTGGAGACGCAGGCCGAAGTCGAGCAACGCAACGCCGCATTGCGCGCGGCCCACCAGCGGGTGCAGCAACTCGAAGACGAGATGGCCCGGCGCAGCACGCATGGCATCGCCTTCGGGCTCAAGGGCCTGGAGGAAGGCTTTCGCCGCTGGTGGAGGCGCGAAGGGCTGGGCAGCGTCAGTGAAGTGACGTTTTTCAGCTACGGCATGCAAGCCAAACTCTCGGGCATGCTGTTCGGGCGCCTCAGCCTGCTGGACTCGGACACGCCCGTGAGCGACGACAAGTCCTACTCCCGGTGGCTCGACAGCCTGGGCGCGCGCGGGTTCGTCATCTGTCGCAGCCCCGTGCCCAATCGCGATCAAGACTGCGAGATCGTCGACTGCGATGCCACGCGCCAGGCCCTGCGCGCGCTGCTCGCCGCAGCCTTGCCCTCGTGCGAGATCCGAAGCATCACCTCGCATGACATCAAGGGCCTGATGGCTCTGCGCAACATCGACATCCTGGTGCGCGATCTGGACGAGATCGCGCTTCTTGACCCAGCCCCACCCCGCGAGGACGAGCAATGAGCACCATCATCGACAGCCCCTATCTTCTGCGTGGCATCGAGCTGTGGGGCAAGCTCGTGGGTGTCGATCCGATGAAGGACACGGCCAATGGTCAGGCGATGACCTTGGGCGAGTGGCAATACGCCGAGACGTTCAAGGATCTGGCCGAGTCGATCAAGCTCGATCCGTCGGGCATCACGTGCATGCTGCTGCTGCGCTACTTCATGCGCGAGCACCTGGCGCAGACCCAGGTCTCGGTGCTGGACATGCTGGACGATCCCCAGCGCATCGAGCAGCACATGCGCACGGTGCGCGAGCTGAACGATCATCTGGAACAAAGCGCATCCGTGCGCGAGGCGTTCCGCGAGGTGCTGACGCGCGCGGCCGCGCACTACGAGGCCGATCAGCGCGAGGACGTGCAGGCCATGCTGGCCGACCCGGGGTGGCTGGCCGTGCTGCGCATGGCCGCGCTGCGATCGATGGATCGCATCCGGGTGGATCAGTTCCTCGATGGGCAGATCGAAGACGACGGCATGCGCCCGACCTACGGGCGCACGGTGCACCAGTGGTGGAACATCAACTCCCTCCTGCAGTGGGCCTCGCACATGCCCTCGGGCATCAGCCTCAATCTCGTGCGCGACCCGGATATCTTCGAGAGCTATTTCTGCTTTGCGGTGCGCAACGGTGCGCGCCTGTTCGTGGTCTCGGATGTGCCCGAGCATGCCCATCCGCTGGCCTCGCGCATGATGCGCCGTCCCGATCGGCACCTGAACCGGCGCGCCATGCAGAACTGGTTCCCCTACGACCTGCTCGATCTGGAGTACGACGAGGAGTCGGGCCGGCTGTATCAGACCGTCTCGCGCCAGCGCGCGCTCGTGGCGCACCAGGGGGCGAGCCTGCCGATCAAGGACTTCAAGGATCTTGCGCCGGCCGAGTTGCTCTGGACGGTCATGATGTTCGACTTGATCCAGGAGCGTTTCTGGCGCCAGAAGTGGGCGGCGCCCACCCTGTCGTACACGGCCGAGATGATCCAGGTGCAAGACGCCTTGAGCGCGCGCTGCGAACATCTGCCGGTCGTGGCCTACCGGCCGCTGGAGCTGCCCACGCTGAGTGTGGACGATGTGCGCCGCGACACGCGCGACGACTCCGAGGATGACCAGAGTGAGTTCGGCACGCGGTACTCCCGTTCGAACGACTGGATGGAGGCGCGCTACGCCCATGCGGTGCGTGACGACTCCCTGGCACTGCTGTGCATGCCGTCGGATCGCCCCAGCCTGAGCGCCTCGGGAGAAATCGTCCCGGCCGAAGCCAAGCCCTCGGCCCAGGTCGTTTCCCGGCGCCGCCGCAATCGCTCGGAAGTTCTTCAGCTCGAAGGCTTGGTGCCCACCACCTTCGGCTCCCCGGCCAAGCTGCAGGCCGATCGCAAGTTCCTGGCCCGGCACAACTTCGCCGTCCAGATCGATCGACTGGCGCGCGATGAGTACGAGCGTCGGCGCGAGGATGTCACGCAGGAGTTCCGGCGTCGTGTGCATGAAAACCTGAGTGCCCTGCTGGGGCTGGCCCGCTACAAGGAGCTGTGGGTCGAAGACGGTGTGCACTCTTCGTTTTCGAGGCATGTTGGACACAGCGGCCCGTCGATGTCCGTCGAGGTCGAGGGGTATTCCATGCATGCACCGCGCAAGGTGTGTCACGGGATGCTGCGGCGGCTGGACTATCAGGAGGCCCGGCGCGACCCCTACTCGGGTTTGTTCGGCGTGCACATGATCGGTGGCGTCAACTTCTCGCACCAGGCGCTGTGCGCCATCGACGGCACGAAGGCGTCGACCGTTCACGTTCTGTATCCGCACAACCCGCGCGAACTGGCCTTCCTGGCCGGCTGCCGGGAAGACGAGCTGGACGAGGTGCTGCAGCACTTCGATCTGATGCGCCCCTACGATGGCAACTCCATCCTCGATCGCGTCGACCCGATGCATTGGGCTTGCGAGAATCCCTGGCTCAATCTGGATCTGCGCGTGGGCCTGGCGCTTTCCAAGCGCGGTCTGGCCAAGGCGATGAAGATGTCCGCGACCTTGCCGCCGTGGATCTCAAGCGCCATCGAATGGCGTGCGCAGGACGACGCCGAGGACGCCGGGCGCAGCAGGCTCAGCATCTGATCGCCATGGTGCGCCGGTGCCTCCCGCAGCGGGCTCGGGCGCCACTACGATGAATCCCTGGCAAGACTTTTCCTTGCGAGGGATTCATCGTGCCCACCACCCAAGAAGCCACCGACCACGCCTTCAACTGGATTCGCCTGCATGTCTACGAGCGGGCCGTGGATCTGACCGAACGCCTCAGGGACACGAAGCGCCCGGTCGATCTGACGGTGCTCGATGAGGTCAGCCCCGACAAGCTCGACGCCATGCGCGATGCGTCGGCCTTGCCCACGATGCGCACGCGATTCAAGGCGAGCCTGATGCCGCTGGTGCGTCAGGCGTTGGGCGTTGATGTGCCCATCGAGCGTGTGTTGGCCCTGCAGGCCAGTCGTACCGGCGTGGCGCAAAATGCCCCCGAGCGCCCCACGTTGTTCATCGCAGCCGCAGGAGACCGCATCGCAGCGGGCTCCTTGACCCAGGGCGATGTGAGCATCTTCCAGCAAGACGCCCAGGGGAACTATTTCAACGTCGATCCGACGATGACTCCGGCCTACGGGGACGAGTACCCCTACCTCTATCACCTGGGGCCATTCGTGCGCCAGCGCTTCGACGGCTTTGCCCAGCAAGCCCAGGCATTGGCCCCCGACATCAAGTCCGCGCCGCGCAACGCCTACGCCATGATGGATGTCCTGGTGGCGGATCTTGCCGAGCGCTACCCGCAGGCCGGCCTGAGCTTTGGCTACATCGGCAACCTCAGCCGCCACGGTGACGATCGCAGTTGGAGCGTGTTCACCAAGCTCACGGCGGAAGCTCCCGGCGAGTCCCCTCGAAACCTGTATTGGGGAGCATCCCGATCCGAGTCGATGGAGGACATGCTCGACAACGCCCAGCGCCATCTCGAAGGATGGGTGCGAGAGCAATTGCAGCGCCGGGGCCTGCTGGACTCCAGCGACGAAGCCCCCGAGGCGGCGCCAAGCAGTCCTTCGGCCGCGTCCGCCTTGCGGGCGGGCTGAACCTCGCATCGGGCTTTCGCCTGACCTGCAAGGCGGACGCGCAGGTCATTGACTGTCTATTCTTCTTGTAGTATCATTTTCATGATCGGGACATTCGTGCCCAGGAAGGATTGACCCATGTGCCAGCCACAAGCCCCGTCATGCTCGGGCTGCAAGAAGTCGTGTGATCCGAGCCACCCGCGAGACGCTCACGCAGCGGAGGATGGCGCGTCTTTGTACGCCATCGCCGAGCCGCAGGTGTCCCGCCAGGTCGATGACGCCTTGGGGCTGGAGTGCATCGAGTTGCGCCTGTCCAGGGACGTGCTGACGCGCTTGAGCCTGCTGGCCGATGCGCTGGACATGCCGGTGCAGGCCCTGGCGCGCGAGATTCTGGTGCGCAGGCTGGACGAGGTGCCGGCCACGGTTCCCGAAAGCCCCTTGCCCGTGGCGCCCGCACCCGCAGGCGGGGCATGCGGCTACTACCTCATGCGGCCCAAGGCCGGAGGTGAGGTGACGATCGTGCGGCGCGCCCCCGATTCCTGGGAGCTGCGCGAGTGCGTGATCGAATGGGTCGAGGAACGCAACGCCCCTCCTGCGTCGACCTGACACCTGGGGCTCTTCCACAGGCATTTCCCGGCACGTGGCCAGACTTGCCGCGAGTGGCTCGTCCTCGATTTTTTGCTTGACAAAATCTACGTGTTGCCGTAGACTTTCCGCTATTGCAACGAAGAAAGCTCAGGCACCATGTCCTCTTGGATCGGCACGAGAGTTCGTCATCAGGACGGTCGAACCGGCGTCATCGCGCGTGACGACGTGGGCTTCATGCATCGATTGCTGAAGATCGTTGTCGATGGCGGCGGCGTGGATTACGTGCAGCTCAACGTCGGGGATCGCGATTCGGGGAGCCGGGGCTGGGAGTGGCTGAGCGCGCCCGCCGAGGACGGCCACGAGCAGTGGTGTCCGTTGGGCGATCACAACCAGGCGGAGGGCTGAACGATCATGGGACGTGTGTCTTTCGACGAGTCGTTTTTCGAGAACGAGCGCTTCAACGCCTATGCGCGGTGGATGCGCGCGTTCTGGCGCGAGAACGTGCAAAACAGCGTGGACGCGCGTGCGCGTCGCATCGACATCTCCCTGGAGACGGTCGGCGACGTGGATGACAAGCTCGTGCGCGTCGTCTTCGCCGATGACGGCGTGGGGATGACGCGTGACGTGCTGGAAAACGTCTACTTCGCGCTGGGTCGCTCCACCAAGGATGGCAGCGACGCGAGCAACGTGGGCGGCTTCGGTCGCGCGCGCATCCTGACCTGTTTCGGCATGCAGTCCTATGCCATTCGCACCCTGGACAACGTGGTCGAGGGGCGTGGGGGCGACTACACCATCGAGACCGTGGCCGAGCGTCACCCGGGGTGTCGTCTGGACATCGTGGTCAACCGCGTGTTCTTGCCCGAGCTGCGCGACGAGCTGGAGGACTATCTGCGCCTGTGCCAGCCTTCGGGCTGTCAGATCGTGGTGCAAGGCGAGCCTTGGAAGGCGTGGTGCAACAAGGGCGGTCACGTTCGCGATCTGGTGCAAGACGACCAGACCTTCGCCAGGGTGTACGTCAACAAGAGTGGTGCGCACACCGGTCAGGTGATCGTGCGCATCCATGGCTCAGCCATGTTCACGAAGGAGACCAAGGCGGCCGCGCAAGTCGTCGTGGAGCTGGAGCCGTCCTTGTCGCGCAAGGTGCTCACCTCGAACCGTGACGGCATGATGTGGCGCTACGAACGCGTACTCGACACCTTCCTGGAGGAGCTGGCCGTCAACACCACCTCGGCCATCAAGCCGCGCTTTGCGTCCAAGGACGATCGCTTCGAGGGGCTGGGATTCATGCTGGCCTCCCCCAGCGTCACGGTGGGCTCGCACGCCCGTTCCGCCCAGGCCCTGCAGGTCGGCCCAGCGGGATTCGTCGCCGAGCGTGTCGTGCATCTCGATGGTCAGTCTCAGGCGGGCGTGCGTGACCAGGGCGGCGAAAGTGCGGGCTCGGGCGTCGTGGCGGGCATGCCCTGGACGGGCGATGCGCGTGCGGCCGGTGCCGCACCGCTGGACTTGTCGCTGCAGTTGCGCACCGGCGCGTCTGCCGGTGAGGCGCCGCCCCAGGACGAGGCGCCGCGCCCGATCGCCGAGGACATCCCCAGCGTGCAACTGGTCATCGACAGCGAGAACCCGCTGATCCACCGCGCCGCGTGGCGCTACCACCCGAAGAACTGGATCTACGCGCCCACGCGAGGCGGAGGCTTCGTGCGCCAGGGTGCGGACATCTACAAGCTCATGCGCATCTGGCGCATTGCGCTCGAAGAGGCTTTGCACGGCTACTTCGTGCTGCGCCCGCAGGCCAGCGCCTTCCAGTGGGGCCTGGGTTGGGTTCTGTCGGACGACACCGAGGGTTTGTTCAAGAGCGTGGAGCAGGCCCGCGTCTTCTTGCTCAACCCCGTGGACGACAAGGGCCGCGTGCGCTTTCGCCTGTCCTCGCGGGCGTCGATCAAACGCATCATGGCCGTCGCCAAGCACGAGGTCGCACACCTGGAACGCAACTGGCACGACGAAACCTATGCGTCGTTCCTCACCGATCTGGATGCGCAATACGACGAGGCGCGCGTCTTCTCGCGCATTCGCCGGGAGATCTCGGCCTGACCACGAGCCTGAGGCGCGTAAGGCGTCGATGGCGTGCGGGGATGACGCTGGTGCAGCAAGGCGCAGCGGCAGGGGCTGACGCAGTACGATGCCAGTCCGCCCCCTTCTCCTCTTATCCCCCTTTTCCACACCCGGCATCCATCGTGACGGCCACCGAGCGATACATCCACAGGATCTCGAACGATTCGTTCGAGGGTTGGCGCTTGTTCATCGCCGGGCTCGGCATTTCCGAATGGTTCTCGGTGGCGCGGCATGGATCGGACGAGGCCGCCCATGCGACAGCTTTGGCCCGGCGCGATCGGATCTTCCCCCATGGGGTGCCCTACGGGCGCGCCTTCTGCGCGATGAAGCGCACCGAAGGTTGGGTGGTCGGCGTCAGCCTCGGGATCCATCGTCGGCGAACGTCGCGCCCCGGCGCGCCGTCGGACATCACCGTGGTCTACTGGATCGCCTCCTGGGGCCGGCAGGAACGCAGGCGCTTCAGCGTGCTCGAACTCGGCTGGGAGGGGGCGTTCCGAGCCGCTTGTGCCGAGCGCAGGCGGCACACAGGCTATCCGGTTGACCCGGATCTGGCGACCGTGCCGGAGATGCCCCAGGACGTGGAGCGCTGGATGGCCGGCATGCGGCCTCATGCCGCAGTCCTGCGTCCGTGATGCTCAGGCACCAGCCGTCCCCGGCCCCGTTGTCGCCCGAGCCCCAGCGTCCTTGCCGCTCGACCAGACCCCTTGCCAGCAAGGCACGGGCCGTCGCGGCAGGAACCTCGCGGCCGGTGCTGTCGCGGCGCGCGAGGCGGCGCAGCCAATAGACTTGGCAGGGGGTGAGTCGGGGCTGAGGCATGGCGGATCCGGGCTCCAGGATGGGGGACTCCTTCCATCATGCCATGCATAGGCGTGGCGTAAACCACGCCGGGTGCGCAACTTGTTGGCTACTGCAGCGTGACCTGCCCGGGTGGCGTTTGCGGCGCATTTTGCGCATCGCCTTGCGCCTCGACTTGCTCGTCGCTGCCGCCCAGCTCGTCCACGCTTCTGGAGGTGCGCTCACCGCTCAGGCGCCAGCGCATGAAAGCGTCATGGATCGCGTCGTGAAGTGCCTGGTGCTCGGGGTTGCCCGCGTCCCTGTAGCCGTCCTGCCGATCGACGATGAGCAGGTTCAGCACCTGGTCGTCGCCCGGGTCATCGGAATTCGCCTTGCGCACGCAGAATTGACCCGTCGTTCGCACCATGATGAACGCCAGATTCCGTGGATCCACCTCATCGGTGTTCACGTCGGCCTCCTCGTCCACGAGGGCCACGTGCACGATTTCGCCTTGGCGCGTCCTGGCGAACAGCCCGCCATCGATGGGCTGTCCCTCGGCGTCGCGAAGCACCACGGCGCCCAGATCCTGGAGATCCAACTCCGGAGCTTCGGACGTGAAAGCCGGCACGGTCATGTCGGCCAACATGGAGCCCATGGGGCTTGGAGTGCACGGCTTGCTGGTGCCTGCGATGGCACGAAGGACGACATGTCGCATGATGACTCCCCAAGGGCGATGAACGGATCCTGGCCGATTGTACGAAGGGGGTTGCTCGGATAGGGGTGTTCTTGCATCAAAGGCTTGACATTTTGTCTGCTTTGCAGTATTCTTTAGCCTATACATCAACCACGGGAACAGCCATGAGCGACCACGGAGCATTCACCATCGACGAGGATCCGGATATCGTGAACTTGACCCCGCAAGGCAGCGGCAAGTCGTGCACGGGCTGGGTCAACATCGGGGTGCATGCCGTGAAGATTTCCCAGGACGACCAGGGTCACCTGCTGGTCGAGTCCTTCCCGCGTTGCCAGGAGCACGAGCCTCTGGCCTCCATGAGCGTCGATCGTCACCGCGCCGTCGTCAAGGGCGGGCGCAATCCGGACGACGGGCCTCTGGCCTTCATCGACGTGACCTACGACGAGAACTATCGCGGCGGCCCGTATGAGGGCAGCGGTGGCATCGAGGCTCGCGTGCCCATGTCGATGATCGACCAGTTCAAGGATTACGGCTATGAGGAGGCCGACGCGGTGAAGCTGGCTTTCGAGCGATTCACCCGGATCAACCTCGTGCACGTGGTGCGCTACGACCTGGAGCACAAGTTCGCCGAATCCGGGGAAGCGCTGCCGTGCTGATCGGGCGGCGCGTGCGGCGGGCATTGCGGGCGTTGTGGCCGTGGCCTCGCCCGGCCGGCAATGGCGACGAGCGCGTTCCCCTGACCGAGGCCGACCTGTCGCTGATCCGCTCGATCTTCGGCAAGTACGACTGGCCCGATCGTGGTATCCCGCTCAAGCCGCATCGCCGCAAGGACTTTGACGAGGCTCAGGCCAGGCCCTTGTACTCTGTGTTCGCGACGTATCGGCGGTGCGAGCTGAACTTTTATCGCCTGCGGCGTGGCGGGCTGCGCGCCAGCGTCAACCTGTTCGACAACCTGCAGCACAGCGGCTCGCTGGTGGTCGGAATCCAGGATCATGCAGTGCGCGCCAAGTCCCAGTCCTGGCTGCTGCAATCGCTGGATGCGTTGCACCCGTTCGATTGAATTGACATTTTCAATCTTTGTGGTATTATTTACTGGACACAAAGACACCAACAAGACATCAGCATGCTCTACGCCACCGAATTCCGAATCCTGCGCGGCGTTCCCACCGCGCGCGGGACGAGCATCGCCCTGGAGCGCAAGCCCCTGCGCATGGCCACGCTGCTCGATCTGGACGCGTTCACGGCAAGCGGCGCGTCCTTGCAGCATGGCGTCACCGTGTATTTCGAGGATGAAATGCATGACTGGGCCTGGCGCGATGGCCGTCTGCGCTACTTCCCGCGCGTGCATGGCGAAGCGCTCGATGCCGTGGCCGTGTACGCCGAGGAAGATCGCAAGCCCGTCTCGGTGGTCTTGAACTTCTGTCCGGAGTGCGGCCAGCCCGTGAGCGAAGAGCATCGTCGCCAGGGGTGTTGCGCTCAGGGGCACAAGCTTCCTGCGCTCTAAACGGCTTCCCTCAGGATCTCTTCCCATGACCGGCATCAACCTGCCTTCGAACCCCCGGACGATCGATGACTTGCGCCCGCAAGCCAACACATGGACTGCTGAGCACATGGAGGCTCGATATGGCAACAGGGTGCTTGATGGGCACGCCGTCAAGTCCATCCTGCGCGATCTCAACGAGCTGCGCGCATGGGACGCCTATGAACGCATGACTTCCGCGCATCGCGAGGCTTCCAAGCGCGTCCTGGAGAAGTACCTGGCTCTCGCTCAAGAGCGCCATCCTCCTGCGCTCTAGCCTGCGCTCGTCGCTCTCCCCTATTCACGCCTATCTTTCCGGAGAATTTGTCCATGGAGCCCACCGCCGCGTCGCGTTTCGGCAAGGATCACTGGTCGCTTCTGGCCTACATCGAGCATTGCTGTGTCAATGGGCTGCGCGGCCTGGGTGTCGTGGATCCGTTTCGGCTGCGCTGCAATCCCGCGCGACATCCCACGCTTTCGCCCATGCTGCCGTCCCTGGTGAGCTGGAAGCCCAGCTATGCCACGCGTCTGGCGGGCTTCTTTGCGTTTGCCGATCGGCGCGACGTGGACAAGGCGGTCGAAGCCGGCGTGCAGTTGGCCGGTCACGACGACTGGGACTGTCTGGATGATCTGCAGGCGGCCGGCTATGTGCAGGTCATCTCCCTGGAGGAAAGGACGGTGCGCATGACCCCTTCGGGTATGGCCGCCAGCGCCAGGCTGCGTGCGCACAAGGCCCAGGGTGGCTCCTTCGCCGATTTCGTCGATGGCGCAGGTGCGGCGCTGTCGGCTCAGCCCGCGTGAGGCTCAAGGCGTGAAGCCCGAGCCACAACCGTCCGCGATCGATCTGCTCGACGCCATCGAGGCCCGGGGTTTTGCGTTGACGCTGGAGCTGCGCTGCACCGCGAAGAAATGGGCCTCGGGACAGAACTTGTTCCTGGGTCTTCTGGGTGCCAATGGGCTGCCGGTTCGCAACGCTTACGGCGCCATTGAGATCGAGATGCCCCGCCGCGTGGGCGACCGACTTGCATGGGCGGCCGACGATGGACAGCGCGCGACCACGCTTTCGCAGGCCCTTCGAATCACCCTTCGGCGCGGCCTGGTGCGCCGTGGCTCTCACATCCACAACGCCTTGCAAGCTCTCACGCCGTTTGCGCGATAGAGCGCAGGCCGACCCCTACAGGAAGCATTCCATGTCCGAACATCTGCTGGCCATCGATGCGCTCAACGTCGTGCGCCGGTGTTATGAAGCCAACCCCGAGCCCGACAGCGACCGCAAGGCCCAAGGCGCGCTGCACGTGTCCACGCTTGTCGTCAGGCGTGCCGTGCGTGAGCATGAGCCCACGCACGTGGTCATTGCCATGGATCCGGTGGGCGACAACTGGCGCCACGCGCTGTACCCGGCCTACCAGGCCGCACGCATGCCCATGCCGGAGCCGCTGCGCCATGCGCTGCGCGAGAACCCGGGGTGGATGTCGTGGGTGCGCAATCTGGGCGCTCTCGGCTGGGAAGAGCCTGGCTTCGAGGCGGATGACCTGCTGGGGAGCCTTTCGGCTTTCTGGACGCGCGCCAAGCCTCAGGCTCGCATGACCATCCTGTCCACCGACAAGGACACGTGTAGCCTGGTGAGCGATCGTGTCCAGGTGGTGGATCATTTCAATCACGTCGTGCGCGATGCCGCCTGGGTGCAGGCCAAGTTCGGCGTGGGCGTGCACCAGGTTCTTGACTACCTGGCCCTGATGGGTGACGCCGTGGACGGCATCCCGGGCGTGGCGCGCGTGGGGACGAAATCGGCGGCTCGCCTGCTGGGGCAATACGGCACGCTCGAAGGCGTCCTGGCGGCCGCGCACGAAATCCCCGGCGCTCTGGGCAAGTCCGTGCGTGAAAACGTCGAGATGGCGCGGCTGAGCCGGCGTCTCACGGCGTTGCGTCTGGACGTGCCCTTGCCCCAGGCGCTTCAGCGAAGAATCGGATGTGCGGCCCAGAACTCGTCCGCGCCCACGGCGCGCGAGGGCGTGCCGTAGTGCTTTTCCAGCGCGGCGATGACCTTGGTCTCGAAGTCTTTCATCCGTGCGGCATGCTCGGCATTCGACAGCGCCAGGTGTCGCACGTTGTGGCCGAACTCGAACTCCAGATGGCCATCCAGGCCGAAGATGTCGCACTGAGCGATTTGTTCCACCGCGTCGAGCCCGGCGTCCGCGTGGTGGCCATAGGGCACGCGCAGGAAGCCCGGCCCGCGCTTCTTGGGCACCAGCACCATCAGGTTGGTCGACGACCAGGTGTAGAGCAGCTCCCGCATCGATGTCTGGGCTACGAGGCGCGGCCGCGCCCCTTCGGGAAGAACGCCCGGATGTCGGCCATGCCGCGCGGGCTGCCGCTGAGGCGCAGGTAGACGGCTTGCAAGGCCCGTGCGTCGGCGTAGGCCACGGCACGCGTCTCGTCGAGCCGGCATTGCGTCTCGTCGTCGTCGAGGTTGACCAGGGTGCGGCACATGAGCGGTCGATGTGCGTAGATCGAGCACTGGCCCTCGCGCAGGAATGGACACGCCTCACCGGGCCTGGAGCCTGCTGGCTGACGCACGTTCCAGGACAGCCTGCTCACGTGGCGCGGCCGCACGCCGATGGCCTCCCCCATGAGTTCGGCCTCCAGCGGCGAGATCGCCACGCCGATGTGACAGCAATGCGAGCAGCCCTTGCGACAGGCTGAAAACGGGGTCAGTGTGGCGCTCCACCGAGCGGCGATCTCGCGCAGCAGGGCCAGACCCTTGCGCGGGCTGACGCGGGGATCCTGGGTCTGGTCGAATGCCTTGGCCACACTGGCATGGAACGCGGTCATCGCGTCTGCAGCACGCTCGGCATTGGCCTGCGCGCGCATGCGCACAGGCCATGGCGGCAGGTCATCGCCTGATCCGTCGCCTGATCCGTTGGCTGGGCCTGGTTCGCCTGGCTTGGACATCCAGCCAATGACGCATTCAGAGGGGTTCATGGGCGCATCGTAGCGAGAAGGCTTGCGTGCGCCCTCCTCGCGCACCGATCAGCGCGAGGCCGTCAGTGCGGCGTGCTGTGCCTGGATCTGCGCTTGCGTCGAGCACATGGCTTTGGCGTCGCCCAGGTCTTGCTCGTTGAGCACAAGGTTGGCGCCTTTCACAAGGCTCAATTGCTGTGCTCGGTCGGTCAGCGCATGACGAACGCAGCTCGACTGCTGTGCGATCTGGGCCGGCTTCAGCGGCGCTTGTTCGGCCTGGCCGGCCATGGCCCAGACGAACACGGAGCCCACGGCCATGGGGATGAACACGAAGAACATCCAGTTATTCCTGATGAATTGGGCAATCGAAGTCTTCATGTGTTCACGCTTTCAGTAGGGATGGATTTGACCGGTCTGGCATTCCAGGTAGAAGGCCCCGTGATCGTGGTCGGCCGTCTCGATGTCGCGTTCTGCCTCTTCGTCGAACAGCACGCGCAGTAGCTCCTTCAGGTAGCGATCCACCTGGGCGATGGGTTCAGCGTTGCGCGCCTGGAACAGGCGGTAATGGGCGCCGATGGCCTCGCGGATGCCCAGCTCAATGCTCTTGGCGTCCAGATCCGGGGCCTGTTCCAGGGCGCGCGCAACGGTCTGCAGCAGTGGCCTGATCGTGTTGCCGAAGTCGTTGTCGTCCAGGATGATGGCAATCGTTCGCATGGTGGTTCAGGTTTTGGCTTTCCAGTGGGCGTTGTCGAAGGCGGGTCGGCCCCATCCACGAATGTGGCCGTCGGCCTTGATGGACGTGACCATGTGCGCATAATACGCTGTCGCGTAGCTTTAGTCAATTCAATGGCTCGGCGTAAGGACTTTTGCTTGACACTTTTGTGTTTTTGCACTATCTTTTGCTTATTCGCCAACCGAAAATATCATGATCGTCAACTTCAAGTCCGTCAAAGGCAGCGCGAAATCTGCGCATCAGACCGTTATCGTCGACGATGGGTTGGTGGGCGAGGTCTGGCGTGAGCAGGTCAATGCGGTCGTCAGCAAGTTGACGGCGCCGAGACAGACCGCGTTGAAATGGCGTTGGTTCGCCCGGCGCCATGGAGCGGCGGACACGCTGGGCCGTGGCACGCGTGCCGCGATGCTGTTCGGCCCTGGGTTCAAGAGCAAAGACGCAGCGATCGACGCGCTGCTGCGCGCGGTCGAGACGAGCGGAGCGCGGGAGGAGCGATAGACCATGGCGCGCACCATCATCAGGCGTCTAAGACGTGATCGGGATTGGCTCATTCGGATCACGCACACCCCGGCCTACGCCAGCCATCCCTGGGAATGGCACCTCAAGAGGCTTCGTGGGCCTGGCAAGCTGATGCACGATCCGACCTCCTGGTGCGACCCGAAATCGGCGCTTATGGCGGCCCGGCAGAAGATCGACGACTTATCCGGCCCGAAAGCCCGCCGTTGTCCGGTGCGCTCGAACCCATCGAGATGGCCCACGCAACTGGGCTAGAGCCAGCAGATTCGACGAGTAACCAAGACACGAGGTTGAACATCGTGAACAGTGCAGAACATCTTTTGACCTGCGTGAATGAGGAAAGCGGGGAAATTGCGCAGATCGCGCTGCGCCTATCGCAGGCGACGTGCAAGGCGTTGAGGTTCGGGCTGGACGATGGATACCCTGGCACGGATCGAACCAATCGCATGGATCTGGTGCGTGAGGTCAATGACCTCATCGGCGCCTTGGAGGGTCTGGTCGAAGCAGGGGTTGAATTGCCCGGCTTGTTCGACCGGGCGGCCATCGAGGCGAAGAAGGCCAAGATTTCCAAGTGGATGGAGCATGCGAAAGCGCGTGGCGCGTTGCATGTTTAGATCGGAGAGAGACCCATGCGGGCAAAGGTGAGGCCGATGTGCAAGAGGTTTCTGAGTGGCACGACACCCGTGGTGATTGCCGCCGTCCTGATGGTGGACTGAACGACAAGAGGCAAGCAACGTGACGACAAATCAGCGCGAAGTGCCCTTGGCTTGTCCGCGTTGCGGAAAGCAGCCGGAGGTCATCCGGCTTGGAAGCTTCTGGCGACTCGCCTGCAGTGCTGGCCACTGGCTCAACCCGGTTGCTGGTCACACGATGAAAACCAAGGCTGCTGCGATTCGCGAATGGAATCGCGAACACGCCAAATCCTGAGACCACGGCAAAGAGGACATCCACCATGCATGCGTTCGCAACCCAGGCTCTGAGCGATTGTGAGCAAGCCGGCCGCCAGGCATTTCGTGTGCATGGCGTCACGGGTCATGCTCACCACAGCTATCCGGAAGGAAGCTTGCAGCACACGAGCTTTCTGGATGGTTTCTGGCTGGAGCGAAACGCAGCCTGGGAGCGCGCTCTGACCGGCGCTCGCGCCTACCACGATCTGTGTGTGCGCGACGGCGCAAAAGACTGCGCGTGGGCCGAGAAGCTGGCCGGTGAGTTGAACGCTTGACCCGCCGCATGAGCACAACACCCCGTCACCGCAAGCCACGCAAGAGCGTTGCCGAGCTGCTGCAGGCTCGCCTGAGCGCAGAGCTGGGATGGGCCGTGGCGCTGCCAAAACGCACCTATGCGGGCAAGTGGCAGCTTGAGAGGTTTTGCGCGTCTTGGGCAGCCAGAGGTGGGCCGGCACGGGAGGTTTTCAGTATTTACACGATGACGGAATGCTTAAAGGCGTCCAAACTGAAGATCACCTGGAATCAACGAAGCTTGGATTGGGACGTGGAGCCAGTGAATTGACCATGGAAAACGATGATCAATAACGTGCAATTTACAGGATGACTAAAACTTACATCGCCGAGTAATAACTATGAACTACGAATCTACTCAAAATACCAATGCTCCGAAAGAGGTCGAAAACACCAAGTGGCCATTGATCTTTGCCTTTCTCTGTACTGGCTTTATTATGTGTCATATCTTCTCGTACATTTTTGTGCATCAGCAACAAACTGATGCTGAAACCCAGGCTCAGCAACATTGGGCCAGCGTCAGCGATCAGCGCATGGCTTTTGTGCGTGAGCAATCCCTGTGCGACGACCCAGGATTGCTTCCAGACACGGTGTCCCCATCAAGTAGCTGCCTGTTTGCCCTCGCCAGCAAACACGGGATCACTCCGGATCAGTTGATGCAGATGCACCACAACATGCGCCGCGCAGCGGCAGCCGTGCCTGTCCCGTGGATTGTGCAACAGTTTGCTGGTGACTGATTTTCATGCTACACAAAGGAGTGAGTAAAATCCAAACATCGGATTATGTTCAGCAAGCTGTCGAATCGGACGTTTCCCCGTCTGCGCCCAAGATGGCCGTGACCAGCGACCTGTCATGTTTGCGCGAGTGGTCGCGATCAGCGTCGGCGCAGGAGATCGAAGCCGTGCTTAGCAACTGCAGCATCAAGATTCCTTTTCGGGTTCAAGCACAACAGGTCGCCTGACCCACGTCACGGGAAGAGCCCCGAAAACCATGAGCACCCCAAAATCCAAGGATCAACTCGACGCCGAGCGGTATCGCAAGTACCGCGCCATGGTCATCGCTGGCTTGCCGAACCCGGTGTCGACGCAAGAGTTCGATGCCACGCTGGACTCGGCCATCATTCCGCCACACGTGCTGGACAACCCAAGCCTCTGGGGTGAATGCCAGCCTGGCCAAGCAACCCACTGAGACCACGAATCATGCCCTCCACATCGCTGCAGATGCCGTCCCTTTCGATGAAGCCCTCCAACCTTTTCATGCTGCTGTTCTTCTCCGTCGTGGGCGTTGCGACAGCCACGGCTTTCCTCGTGCTGAACACGGGTGCGAATGCGCAAGGCATGGGCGCGCCCGTGCCGGCCAGCGTCGCTTACGTGCATCGGGTGGCATCGAGCGTTCCGGCCGACCTGCGCCAGGACTTCGATGCCTGCATGCAAGGCGCCATCGCGCGTTCGTCCGATGGCGAGGCGCCTTTGATGCGCTCGACGGTCGACGATTGTGAGACGTTCGCGCGAAGTGCGCAGGAGGATCGACAGGTCGCCCAGGCGCGCGCGCAAGTCCAGGCCAAGTACCTTGCGGCGCTGCAGTGAGCGCGCGGACAGCGCCCCATGAAGGAAAGCCAGACACCCCGGCGCGGCCTCAAGCTGCCCAAGCCGAAAACCGACGACATCTTGTACGCCTACGAGCTGGCGGCCGATTTCCTGGAGGCTGAAGAATGGCCCGAGGACGACGGTGGCGCGCAGGTGGCCGCATTCCGCGAGGTTGCGAAGCGTCTGCGCGCCACCTGCGCGAGAATGAATACAGCGCGTGCTCGCCGTGAACCCGGGTGAAGCCTCGAACCACTCGCCAATGCGGGTGTAAAAGAAGCCCCCGGCCGTTTATTCTGGCGCGATCCGTCTGTGCCTCGCACCCTGGAGAACACCATGTCGAACGATGTCCCCAACTCCGACGATTGCGACATCGACCTGGCCGCCGAGAAAAGCCAAGCTGAAGCCGTCGCTGTGGCGGCCGCTGCCTGGCGCAGCGCATGGCCCAACCACTGTACGGCCTGCTCCGGGTGGGGCGGCACAAGCTACCTGGAAATGCACGGCTTTCGCGGTGGATCTGGCGAGCAGGTGTTCGACCCGTGCGGGGCGCTGCCCCGTGCATCGACATGCCATCGCTGCGGGCAGGATGGCCTCAGCGAAGATGGCGACGGCCCGTGCCGGCATTGCGGCTGGAATTACGACGACGGCGAGCCGCAGTAAAGGCCCGAGGACGGACAAAGCCTGAGCCGCGCACGCAGCGCGGAAAGCGGCTTGTGAACACAACTCGCCTTGGATGAGGCGCCATACAATGACGGGATCGAATCCATCCCGGGGCGCGTCATGCTTGATGCCGAACAAGACCAACTGCTGCGCCGCTTTCCCGACCAGCTCGTCCATATCCGCGTGCCTCACCACGAAGTGGACTCGGCCATGGAAACCATGTGCCGCTCAATGGCCAGTCTCATTGACCAGCATGAAGAATCGATGTCCCCCGGCGATGCCGACGTTGCGCGACGGTTGCAGGGCACCATCGCACAAGCGTTGACACGATTCAGCGCAAAGGATATTCCATCGAGCGCATTCGACTCGGTTCATCGCTTGATGGTGACGCAAGGCCCGCGCGAACCCAGGGAATTTGCCAAGGGCTTTCGCGCCTTGCTCTCTGGTATGTCCAAGACCTCGCGTGAGCCCATCGACGCGCAAGGCAACAGCGTGGTGCACATGCCTTCGAGGACTCTGTTGGATCAGGGCTTCATGCCCGATGCGTTTTTCACGCCCGAACATGTGAGCGCGATGGTGTCCGATCTCCAAACGCAAGTGCGCTTGGAAGCGGAGCGGGATCAACCCAATGAAGCGTGGCCTGGTTCCGACGTGTCGTCCGGTGCGCCCAAGCGCTTCGGGGCTCCGTTCGGATCGGCAGGCTACGACGCTGGCCTGTCCAGCACGTCGAACAACGTGCCACTCTGAGGCGAATGGCCTGAGCCGCGCACGCAGCGCGGAAAGCGGCTATCGCCCTCTCCTCCAAGCCGCGCCTTGCGCGCGGAAACTCCGATCGCGGCCTCGCGCCGTGACAACCTGAAAGCCGCGCACAAGGCGCGGGATCGCAAGGTGGTAGGAACCGCCCCCGTTCCTGCAAGCCGCGCACGTGTCGCGGAAAACAGCCTTGCCCGGCTTGATCATCACCATGTCCCCGAAAGCCGCGCACGCGTCGCGGAAAACGACATGCGCCCATGGTGGTCGCCATGGGCGCAGCGCTGCATGGTGCCGCGCACCGTTCAGATGAAGACTTCCTCGGCCAGCTCCGAGAACGTGACCAGCCGGCCGCTTGGGTCGAGCACCGAGCCCACGTCCCAGCGCGAGCCTTCCGGGTGGCGCAGGAATCGCTCGGGCAGCACGTCGCGGAACACGTCGAAGTTCCTCGATCCCGCTGTCGGGTCATTCAAGGCGTAGTGCCTGCGCGCCAGCTTGGAGCGCGGGAATCGCGGGTCGGTCATCCAGAACGTGAAGGCGTCGTCAGTGCCTCGAATGCCGCGACCGAATGCCTGGCGGAACTTGCGTGCGGCCTTGTCGCGCAGACTTCCGAACAGAATGCTGCGAGCCTTGGACGCCTTGCCCACGCGCGCGGTGAGGTAGCGCAGAACGGCCTTGGACAATGCGCCATCCGGAGCCTGGAACGGCACCTGGGTGACGATGACGTGCTTGATCTTGGCCTGCCTGCCATCCGGGCCGAAGCGCAGCCCCAGATCGAAGCCTTCCCAGGCGCTGGGGGCCACCAGGATGCCGTTCGGATCGTCCACGAGCATGTCCCGGCAGATCTCCATGCCGATCTCCCGGCGTTTCTCGATGACCGTCAGGCCCGTCTCGCGCAGAGCCTGCGCGATCGCCGCGCTGGAGGCGTAGGCGTTGGTCAGCACCAGGATGCGCCCGCCCTGGGCTTGGGCAGCCTGTACGGCACGCACGTTGTACTCGATCCAGGCCGGGTTGTACTCGGCGCGCAGGTCTTGCTCCTGGGCCGTCCAGTCGGCATCGTCGGCGAGCACGTCCTGGGCCTTGTCGAGGTACACGTCCGGCGCGTTGGGTGCGGAGAACACGAAGGAGACCTGGCCGAAGCGCTTGGGCGCGAAGCTTGCGCCCGAGGCGTTCATGCCGGCGCACGGGTTTTCCTTCGCGTAGATCCCGAAGGCTTGCTCCATGGCGATGAAGTGGTTCTTGTTCTCGCGCCCCGGCGAGCGAATCGTCGCGGAGGTCAACACCAGGGCATGCGCGCGAAGCCGCTCGCGCTGCTCGCGCAAGGCTTCGCGCCGAAGCCGCTTGGCGTCCAGCTCGGCGTCGCCCGAAGTGTCGCTCGTGGCTTCCTCGGGCCTGGGGATGCTCCACAGCGGCTTGATGGCACGCGCCGGGTACAGGCGAAAACGTCGGAAGGACGGGTAGGCTCGCTGAGGCGACCAGCGCAGCGCCACGTAGTCCTCTTGGGCCACGCCGGTCTTGGGATCGGTGCGTCCACCTTGCCCCTGCACCACATCGAGCATGCCGAACAAGGCGCGCACCTGTTCTTCCACGGAGCGCAGCAGATCGGCCTGCGCGTCCTTGGCGCCCTCGCCCAGGCGCTGGAAAGTCTGTCGCCCGCGCACGCCAATGACCTGCAAGCAGGTGCACAGGCTGGACTGTTCGCTTGGGCGCAGTTCATCCCAGAACATGACCATTTCGCCGTCGGCGCGTGTGTGCTGGTCTGCGTGGGTGTCGTGCACGTCGTTGAACACCTCGATCAGCGCCTCGATGGCTTGCGAGAGCGAATCGCTCTGGTCGGCTTGCGGGTCGATGGCCGCCACCTCGCGCTGGATGTTGCGCAGCGACACGATGTCGCTCGTGGCCATGCGCGCTGCATCTTCCATGCGATCGCACTCGTCGACGACGATGGCGCACAGCCGGCGTTCATCGTCGAGGTGCGTCAGCAAGGCGCTGCGCCCGTACATGGCGTTGGCCAGCAGCATCGCGTGATTGGTCACCACGATGTCGGCGTCCTTCGAGCGATGGGTGTGTTCGGCGTAGTATGCCCAGGCCGCGCTTTCTTGATCGGTGTCGCCCGTGATGCACAGGTCATCGATCGAGAGATTGCACGGCAGGCAGTCGTAGCCGAAGGCTTCGAGGAACTCGCGCGCCTCATGCCCGGGGTTGTCCCGCGCCCACTGCAGCAGTTGATCCAGGGCCACCTCGTCGTCCTCGCTGGGCCGCGTGCTGGCGCGCTGCAGGCGCTGCACGACGCCTTCGACGCGCTTGGGGTCGGTGAAGTTGCGCCGCCCGATGCGCAGGGCCGCCTTCAAGCGGCGTCCCGTGGCTTGCTCGATCAGGTTCAGCGCCGTGAGTACGTCGCCGCCGACGACTTCGCCATGCTCATCGGTCTGGATCATCTGGCGCTGAAGCGCCAGCGTGAACGTGCTGACGATGGCGCGCGCCTGATGGGTCACGCAGGCCAGGCCCGCCGCCACCAGGTAGCCGATGGTCTTGCCTGTGCCGGTCTCTGCCTCGGCGAAGAGCTGGCCGCTGCCGTGTTTCATGGCCAGCTCGATGCCTTGCTCGATGTGCGTGGCGTACTGCTGTTGGACTTCGTTTTCCCGCAGCCCTTGGATCAGGCCATAGGATTTGAGCGTGTCGGCGGCCCGCATGGGAGGCGCTCCTGTTGTTGAACGAGGGTGAGAAGGTCGAAGCAGCCGAGGCGTTACGCCGCCTCGGCCTGAACCATCTCTCGCATGCCGTTTTCGGTGAGGTTGAACAGACCTTGGCGCATCGGGACTTCGAGCCATTCGTCCTTGAGGAAGGTCTCGATCTCGCCTGCGACCTGCAGGGGGTTGAGGTCGCCATCGATGACCAGCGTGCCGAGGTCACGCATGACGCGCTCGCCCTTGTTGCGGCCGCGCACGGCCCACTGCGCGGCAAAGCGTCCCAGGCCGTGCGCGCGTTTGCCGCCGATGAACGGCGACATCGCCACGCGATCCAGCGCCTTCATGAACAGCGCGATCTCGATGTCGCTGACGTTCTCCAGAATGAACTGGTGCTCGAACACCGTGTCCTGGGCGATGCACGGATAGTTCTGGATCTGCTGATCGCTGACGGTGGGCATGCCCTCCAGTTCCTGCTCGGCTTGCGCGCGTTGCTCGCGCAGCTCGGCCAGGCGGGCGTCGTCGCCTTCGTTGCGCGCGGTGCGTTCGGCGCGCACCAGCTCGGCGATCTTGCGTTTTTGCTGCGATCGCGCGCGGGCCGATTCGTTGCGTTCCTGGTTGTCGTCCCAGGCGTTTTCGTCGAGCTTTTCCACCAGCTCGGGATTGCGCTGGAATTCGTTGCCGCGCGTGAAGCTGAAGGTGTGCACGGTGGCGTTGGGGTCGGCCAGTGCGTGGCCGCAGTACAGCGCGCCCGGCACGCCGTAGCGCATGCTGCCGAACAGCGACACCAGTGGGTTGTGCTTTTGCGCATAGCGCAGGCGCTGGATGACGTTGAGATCCTCTTTCGCCTTCGCATCCATCACGCCGCCGTTGACCATCAGGTAGTAGTCATCCAGCACCGGCCGGCTGCCCGACAGATCGATCATGTGCTCCACGGCGGCGTGGCGCACGATGCTGCGGATGGACGTGGCCGTGAGATACAAACGGTTGTTCAGGCGCGGCAACTGCCCCTTGGAGGCGTCCGGCGAGACGTAGGAAATCGGCGTCTTGGCCGTGAAGGTGCCTTGGAGCATGAGCGTTTTCATGTCGGTGTTCCTTGAGTTTCGAATGAACGTGAGGTTTGTGGGTTCGTTGGATTCAGGCCGGGAGAACGTTTTTGGCCTTGATGTCGGTGATCGGGGTGATCATGCGTTTGAGAAGCTTCGATCGAGCCTCCTCTTCGGAGCGGGCCACCACGGTTTCCTGCCGCCGCCTGCCGGGTTCTCGTGCGAGTGAAAAGTGCATGACGAAACGCTTGTAGGCCCCGGGTCTCTTGCGCGCCTTGCGCAGGCGCCACGCATCGAGCGCCTGGCGGCCCAGGTCGCTGATGGTGATGACGCTGGGGAACATCTCCGTGGTGGGGTTGGCTCCGTGCCGTTCGATCTGAAGCAGACCGCGATCTCGCATGCCGACCAGCATGGCATGGTTGGGCGCGGCCATGGACGATGCCTTGGGCCAGACCTTCCACCTCGGCCACCCCAGTGTGATGTCGGCTTCCACGACGGCCCCATCGATCATGGCCTGCAGGGTCTGCGCCATGCGCTCGGTGATCGGAGCGCCCAGCTTGGTGGCCGGTGCGGCGACCCGACGCGGCGGACTGGATTCAAGTTGCGCCCCAACCTCGGGGCTTGCCAGCGGGCCGGGATGGTCGGTGGCCCATGCCTGCAGGTGCTGCTCGATACGGCGGGCCAGCCCATCTTGCTGCGCCTGGCGTGCCAGCGTCAGGCACTGCCGCAGCAGCATGGGGTCGACCAGAATGCCTGAGTTGTCGCTCATGGGGTTGTCGCTCAAGAATGGGGTGTGGCGCATCGGCGCTCTAGGCTTGCAGCGGCCAGAAGCGCTTGCGCCGGGGCGGCAGCACGCTGCGCACATGCGGGCTTTCGAAATACGGAGGTTCGCACGCGGTCAGGCCGATGGACAGATCCTGAAGGGACTTGCCCAGGTCTTCTTGCCAGACCTCGACCGGGATCGGCCGCATGGGAATGTCTCGGCCCTGGACGCTGCGCCACAGCGACAGATCCTCGGGCACGTCGAACAGATCCCACGAGGTGACCTGCCCGAAGCCCTGGCGGGCCTTCTTGCCCACGAAGTGCATGTCCTGCAGCAGGCCCTCGATCTGGGCCACGTCGCCTCGCCCGTACCAGCACACGAAGTCGGTGTCGAAGGCTTTGTGCTTGTCGAGCGTGGCTTTGTAGTCGCCTCGCTGTTGCGAGAGGTTCGACCGCTCGGCGCGCTGCGGCCCGAACGCGCCGTTGGCCTTGCGCTTGGGGGCCGGCGCGTTGATGAACAGATCCTTGCGCAGCTCGACTTGCTTGAGCGATCGCAGGAACGTGATGTCGTGCTGCAGCAAGGCGTTTTCGAGGAACACGGCGCTGGCATGCCACACGTTTTTCGTGCGCTCCAGCGGAATGTCCGTGTGCGCGCTCAGCAAGCTGGCGCCTTGGCGCACCATCAGGTTGGCCAGCAGCGAGTCCAGCGTGAAGAAGCTGTCTTGCGACAGGACGATGGGTGTGCTCAGGTGCACCTGCAGGGCGAAATTCGAAGCGTTGTTCATGCCGTCTCCGGCGCGAATGTCATGACCCCGAAGCCGAACCCGCGCAGCCATCCCATGCCTTTGTCGAGGAGGTCTGCGGCCGCCTGCGGGTCATCCACGCGCATGCGGGCCGTGAAGGTGATCGGGGTGACCAGCATGCCGTGGCTTCCCGGCTTGTCGAACAGCACGGGCGCGGTCGTTTTCGCCTGGACGCGCTCGATGGTGCCGCACGCACTCAGCTTGCTGGAGATGCGTTCTTGCAGCCAAGCCGGCTGCATCCAGTCGATCGGCCCGCGCGACGTGGGCTTGAGCGTGTAGCGCGACTTGCAGCGCTGGATGGCCATGCGGCCGGACACGTTGTACGTCTGCCCGGCTTGCGGCACAGGCACCGGGCTCCAGGCGCCGAGCGCCTCGCGTGGACGGCTCGTGCGCACATAGGTCAAGCCGCTGAGCGGGTCGTACTCGAACAGGAAGTCGCGCTCGGCCTGGGGGTTGTCCTGCTCGCGCATGATCTCGTAGATGGCGCGGTGGGCCTGATACAGGCTCATGCCCGTTCGAGTGGTCAAAGTGATTTCTTGCGGATTCATGGGGTCATCTCGAACATGGGTTTGACGCGCGCGCGATCCATCTCCTCGGTCAGCAGCAGCTCGGCTGCGGCCAGCGGCCGGGCGCTCGGTTCTTTGAGCATGTAGCCGCGCAGGACTTTGATCGCGTCGTCGCGACCGGCTTCCTTTTCCTGCAGGACGGCTTCGGCGGCCCTGAGGATTTCCATGGCCTTGTTGGGGCTCAGCTTGCCCGGCAGCCAGGCCCGAACGCGTTCCAACACCTTGGGGCGGCTGATGACGAATGCCTTGTCGGCACCATTGAAATAACGCACTTCCTCATCACCGGGCCGGTTCAGATGCAATGCGCTGGGCAAAATCCCGGCCGTCTGGAAGGTCACCGCCATCCAGGCTTCGGAGGGCGAGCGCAACATGCGCTGCCTGATTGCCTCAAAGCCGTCGCCGGTCGTGCCCAACACGAAAAAGGGCGGGTGATGGATGTCGCCGAACAGCTTGGCGCCGCTGGCTTCGATCAGGACGACCGTGCCCGTCCTGTTCAAGGCTTGGCTGCCGGCTTTGCGCTTGCCGCTTTTCGAGTCCTTGGCCATGATGCCGGTCTTTTTCAACCAGGCTGTCTTGCTGCCGAACGTCGCCTCCAGGGCGACGTGTCGTCCGTAGTGTTCGTAGGCGAACGCGACCGCCTCATTGGGTGACCCGGAGCCGGCTTCGGCGGTCTCTTCGTTGCAATCCATGGCACGATTTTGTTGCGATGAGTGCTGCAAACTATAAATCGTGTCGTTTGTTCTGTCAATCCTTATAAGGATGCATGGTCGGCGCGTTTTGCGCGTGTGTTCATGTTCCGATGTTCCTGCGGCCGCGCACATGGCGCGGTACGGCCTTTTTCGGCCTGGACAACTGTTCCCTTCAGCCGCGCATGCCGCGCGGAATGGACTGGCCACCTGAGCGCGCCGTCCTCGACTCCTGCCATCCACGCCCACGGCGCGGAACACATCACACCCAGCCGAGCGTCAACTGGCGAACCCCTCAGCCGCGCCGATCGCGCGGAATACGAGCATCGAACCCGCATCAACCCCCTTATAACCAGTCAGCCGCGCACCAGGCGCGGAACGCAATCGGATTGCCCCAGAGCATAGATTTCCCGCCAGCCGCGCCCACGGCGCGGAACCCTGCGTCGACGTAGGTGACGCTGTTCCTCCGAGCCGCGCACCCGGCGCGGAACAAGCAGGGTGCGCGGATGATCGACACCAACATCCTCCCAGCCGCGCCCACAGCGCGGAACGGGCAGAGTGACCAGTGCGTGGTGAAGCACAACCTCCCATCCGCGCCCACGGCGCGGAACAAACACCAAGTAGCGCCCCCTGTGCACTCTCTCAGCCGCACCCACGGCGCGGAACGCTATACAGGCCGAGGCGTTCGGCATCCCGTTACTCCCAGCCGCGCCCACGACGCGGAATTAGCTGAGCCCACCTCAGCGATGATTGCTCGCCCTTCCAGCCGCGCCCACGGCGCGGAACCTCAGCATGCCGTCGCTGGCAAGCGACTCGATCCTCCAAACCGCACCCATGGTGCGGAACGCAGCCGGGCGCCATAGCGACGCCTTCGCCAACCGCCCAGCCACACTCACGGCGCGGAACTCGCTATGGGCCTTCGCTTTCAAGGTTGTCATCCTCCCAGCCGCGCCGTGGGCGCGGAACGACTTGCAGTCTCGCAACAAGCGCGACGAGTGCCTCCCAGCCGCGCCCACGGCGCGGAACGAGACCCCAGTCAGAGGTGTTCGGCATCCCGCTCCTCTCAGCCGCGCCCACGGCGCGGAATGCCCAGATCGCGAGCACGAGTACCGCCCCGATCCTCCCAGCCGCGCCCACGGCGCGGAATGCAGAGTTGCGCACACGTATCTCTTTCATGCTCCTCCCAGCCGCGCCCACGGCGCGGAACGCGTGCACATCGTCTACGAGGCCGGGCCGACTCCTCACAGCCGCGCCCACGGCGCGGAACGCGTGCGATTCGTTCGGGTTTCCCGATGCCACCCTCACAGCCGCGCCCACGGCGCGGAACCGTTCCTTGACTCGCCATCCATCCAGCCTGGACTGGATTTTCGAGCCCAGGACGCGGGAAACCTTCGTGTGAGTCGACGCCTTGCAAGTGCTTGATTTCACGGGGCTTGAACCCACTCGCCTGGCTCGATGGGGCTTGGCCATCCACGCACAAGCTTGCGCCGAACCACCGAGCAGACGAATCGTCTCCAGCATCCATCGAACAATACTACCTCACCATAATTTATTTGTCCATTTTTGATCCATCTGATACCATTCAAAATGGAGGCTTTCCATGTCGGAAATGTCTGGATTACCTCACTGATTGTTGCACTGCGACTCTACAATTTCACATTGCACAATCGCGTTCGGAGAGTCGCTATGTTGGAACACAAGCATCTGCTGGAGCGGGTCGCCCATGATTTCAACAAGCTCGTCGAGCAAGCTGAAAACGGCGCCATCGCGTCGCTCATGGTCGAGCCCGTGGAAGGCACGTCATCGTGCGTCGTGGGGTATGTGTTCCGCGATCCGAGCCTGCCCGACCCTTTGCAGGCCGGTCACAATGGCTCGATCAAGCCCGCATCCGACGCGTTCGACCCGAATGCCTGGCAGTCCTTCTACCGCGTCGGGCTGTACGCCGCCGAGCGCAACGACCAGGGCAAGGTGGTGGACTGGGCCACCCGCGCGCCTCCTGATGGCTCCATGCAGGCGCAAGCCTACTGGGTGCCCGACGAGTGCCAGCTCATGGATTGCGAGCGGCGCGCCGCGCTGTTCGCGCACGGCTTTTTCGTGCGCAATCCGATCGACGGCATGCTCACCGTGGTGCTCGATGCGCACGTGCCGGGCGCATCCAACCCTCAGCCGAGTTTTCGCCAGTGGATCGATGCGGCCGATTACCTGGAAAGCGCCACGCGTGGTTTGCCGCCTCTGAAGGAGCTGGCTCCAGAGCGTCAACATCAGGCCAAGGTGCGCGCGGGACGTGACATCGCTCGTGGCGTCTTGCCCGACTACAACGAGTGGCTGGCCGGCAAGACCTACCGGGTGCGTCTGCTGCAGGTGGAGATCTCCCCGAAGAACCAGACCACCGAGCGCGAGATCGAAGTCTCCCAGGGCTACTACGGCCTGGATGAACCCCTTCGCGGCCTGGCGCACAGTGTTCGCAGGGTCTCGCATGAGCTGAGCCAGGGAAGCGACGAGGCGGCCGAGCTGTCGGACGAACCCGGTGCGTCGAGCGACCTGCGCGCCTCGCATGAGGCCGTCGAGCCCCGCGCAAGCGACGGCCTCACGGCGGACTGATCGGCAAGCTGAGCTGCTGCTGCGCACTCGACAGGCTTTGCTCGATCGTGTGCAGTAACTCAGGGTCGACCTTCGGCCCGGCATGCTTGTCCAGCCATTGCGCAAGCACCTGGGGGCGTTCAAGGTCTGCCGGTACGTAGCGCCAGTCCCAGACCTTGCGCTCGCCCGGCTCCTCTTGGTCGCCTGCGGCCTCGCGCTCGATCTCCCAGCGCGTGTCGGCCTCGTCCCCGTCGATGTCCCAGAACCTGCCCCACCGATCCTCGAAGACCATGTGAGAGTAAAAGCTCTGCTCGATCAGCCCGTCGGCATCGAGCGTATGCCGCAGCGCCGCCAGGACACGCCCCTGCCCCTGCTCGTGGCGCAACAGCGCCAGCGCCAGCGTGTGGCATTGACCATCGCGCAGCGCCCACGGATCCACGTGCTCGCGCACGTGGCCCAAAGCCATTGCCAGGTGTTGATGCTGCGCCTGCGCCACACCCGGGTCTTCGTCGTCGGCCGCCATGGGAGCCCGCGCCGAGGCTGGGTGCGGCGCCCAATCCAGGATGGCATGGGCCGGGATGTCCTGGGCATAGGCGATTTCGCCATGCCGCTTCAGGTAGGGAATGGCCAGGGGCTGCGCCGCCTTCAGGAGATCTTCGTCGGGTGCGCACGCCAGCGCTTCGGCCAGCCGCCTGGCCTGGGGCGCCTTCAGGGCAAAGTGCTGAGCCAGCTCGCGCGCGAATGACTTCAGACCGTCGGGCTCATCGGCATCCTCGAACCCCAGTTGCCGCATGAGCACGCCTTCGACGATGGCCTCGTCAGGGTAGGTGCGGCACGTCATCAACGCGTCGGCGTCGATGCGCAGCACGATCACCGGGTCATGCGGATCGTCGAACAGCGCCGTGTGCAAGTTGTCCGAGTCGCGCGACTTGCTCAGGTACACGCTGGGATGGGCCGGCGCGATGTCCATGTGCCCATGCACGTCGCCGTAGTGCCGGCACAGCAGCCCGTGCTCCAGAATGGAGGGCAGCTTGCTCTGCCGCGTGGCGTGGTAGAGGTAGAGCGTGTACTGCCGCAGCCTCTCGCCGGGCCTGGCAGGCTTGGCGTCCATGGCTCAGGATGGGCGCGTCTCGTCGACGGCCCGATCGCCCTGCGCTTCCTCGGGGGCCTCGTCGCTGCCGTACTGCTGCTCCAGGAACTGATGGGCGTCGCTCTCGCTCGCATGCGCCGACCACGGCGTGCAGTCCAAGTAGCCCGGGGCACTCATGCGCGCAAGCCACCCTTCCTGGACTTCGCACATCTGCTCGTCGTCCAGCGGACGGCCTTCGAGGTAGTTCAGCAGCGCCTCGACGTGCACATTCATCGTGCGGCCGATCACGTCCGTGGGCACCACCTGCAGGCCCTCGGTCGTATCCACCTCGAAATAGGTTCCCTTGTACACCTGGGGCTTCATGAAGGACATGGCGAAAATCCTGGATGCGAGTGTTCTACCGTGTGAAAATGGTAGCCCGCTCCGGTTTCCCCCAGGAAGGGTCTTGCCCAGTCGACTTGTTCGCTGGCAGGCCCATTCGGCCGACCGTCGTTGTGTTCACGAGGTGTTCATGCCCGCACTGCCCAAGTCGACCTCGAATCCACCTTCTCGGCGCGACTCCGCGCGGGAATACATGCCGCCCCAGGAGCCCTTCGACTACATCGCCTACAAGGCGCAGTGCGAGCCGCCACCGGTCGGCGGCCCGACCCTTCTGACGTGCCTGCGGCACCCGTTTGTGATCGGGTGCGCCCTCCTGCTCTACCTGGGGGTGCACCATGCCTGGGTGCTGCACCGGCTGAGCCTCGAATGGCACAAGGCGCCCGTCTGGGCGGGCGCCTGGATCGGGCTCTTCGCGCTGGCTTGCGTCGGCCTTGCTCGCAGTGGCGTGCGCTTCGTCGCGATGCTCAGACGGGCTTGAGCGCCGGATCCGGCGTGGAGGCCGCGCCGTTGGCCGCGACGGTCGCCGGATCGGCCTCGTCGCTGGACAGGGCCGAGTCGGCGCGCCGCGTCGACAGACGCTCGTCGATGACCCGGGCGGCCTGGTCGATGGCGTACTCGACCTGGTTGCGCATGGCCTGGCGGCTGCTCACGATGGTGTTGAGGACTTCGCGCAGCCGGGGCTTGCTGATTCTGCCGTGCTGCAGGTCGTTCAGGGCCTCTTCGGCCTGGGTGACGACGTTCTCGAACACCCGCGCGGCTTGTTGTGCAATGCGTTCTCGGGCCAGTTGGATCGGATCCACGTCCTGCTCGCTGATGCCGGCGACCAGCTCGCCTTCGCGCAGGGTCAAGGTGCATGGCACCTCGCCGCCGTGCGCGGCCATCAGCTCGATCAACTGCGACTGGGTGAACTCGACCGCGTAGATCGCCCCGCGACTGTCCGTGCTCATGCGCCCCTGCGCGGGGTCGACGATCAGTTGGCCTTCGCGCACGACCAGGGTGTAGCGCTTGGTGTGCGGGCGATCGCCCTCTCCATGCATGAGCGTGCTGGGGCCACGACTGATCGACAGGCAGGCTTGCGCGAAAGCCGGGTGCTGGTAGACCACGGCGCCGGAGGCGTCCTCGGAGACTTTTTCCGGAGCTTGGGCGGGCTTGTACATGGTGAGGGATCTCGGTCAGCTTGAGGGTGTTGGCGTCACGAACGATACAGCGAATCGGTGATGCCGAAGCGATTTTGCCCCGGGATCGACGGCAGCACCATGAGGACGAAGATCCAGATCCATCCGATGACCGGCAGCAAGGAGATGAACAGCCACCAGCCCGAACGATCCGTGTCGTGCAGGCGACGCACGGCCACGGCCAGCGACGGGATGAAGGCCACCAGGGTGTACAGGGCGCCGATCAGGCCGATGATGGAGCCGATCAGGCCCGTGCCCAGGATGCCGTGCACGAATCCGAAGGCGAATTGCACCAACGCGTTGGCCAGGGCGAACCACCAGTAGGCCCCGCGCGAGCTGCGCCCGGAGAAATCGCCGTAGCGGCTCCAGGCTTGGGTGTAGAAACGGGTCAGCGGATTTTGTTGGCTCATGATGGTTCAGGACGGATCGTCTGTGGTTGGAGATGTGAAACGGGATTCAGCGGCGCGAGGCTTTGTCGATGGCCAGGCGCGCCAGCGCGGCCGCCTTCTCCTCTTCGAGGATCACGCGTTCGTACTCGCTGGTCGCCTCATACGCCAGGCGGCCGTTTTCGGTCTTGCAGAACTTGGCCTTCGTCGAGGCGTTGGCCTGCAAGATGTCGGCCAGGCGCTCGGTGTCGGAGGTGTACAGGCTCATGATGACGTGCTCACAGGTTGCGACGACGAAGGGCGTCTTCGAGGTCTTTCTTGGCGTTGAAGGACGCCAGGGAATACACCGCCCAGAGGGCGGCCGGGATCCAACCGATCAGGGAGATCTGCAACAGCAGGCACAGCAGGCCCGTGAAGGGTCGCCCCATCGTGAAAAAGGCAAGCCAGGGGATGAAGATGGCCAGGATCAGGCGCATTTCGTGCACTCCTGCGCCGAGAAGATGCCACTCAGCGCTTGTTGTTCAAATTCGCGCAGGCGTTCGGTCACCAGGGCGTCCAGGTCGCGCTGCAGTTGCTGGGCCGCCAGGCGCATTCCGATGGCCTCATCGGCCGTGTCGCACACGTACTGCAGCTCGTCGGGCCTGCGCAACGCAGTCCTGCGGTTGCTCATCATGAACCGCAGCGTGGTCTGGGACTCCGGTCGCTGAAGCTGCTGGGGCACCGGCAGGCTGCTGTCCGGGTAGTACACCACCCAGTCGCTGCCGGGCTCCGTCGGGAAAAACGAGACGGATGGAAGCTCTTCCAGCATCAGCCTGGCCCCGCTGCTGGTGAGCGATCGCACCCGGAAGGGCTCCCCCACGGCAAACGAACCCTTTTGGGCGTTCTTGCACAGGACGAAGCGCCCCTCCAGGGCCTTCAGGTCTTCATCGGGACTGATTTTTCGAATCGACATGCCATTATCTTACGCCGTAATCTCGTTTCTGTCAAGTCTTTGACGCGCCTTGGTGTTCAAGGTTTGCCACTGACCGACAGGGAGTAGAGCATTTTGCGAAGGTCTGCGTCCATGCCAGGAAGCTCCACGACGGCCTGACTCGTGGTGTCCACTTGCATGGCATCGGCGATCACCATCGTGCCACCCGACGGCAGCGGGCTGAGGGTGAAGAGCACGGCCTGGTACACGCCCTTGTGCGAATCGATCACCTTGTCCCATACGACGGCCTGCTCGTCCTTGCGCAGGACTTCCATGTGTGCGGATCGACCCAGACGCAGCAGTATGTCCGCGCAGGCGTCCACGTCCTGGTGAGGCATTTCCATCGTGGGCAGATCCCGCAGGTTCACCGAGGCTGGAGCATGCGCCGCCCCAGCGGCAGCCTGGGCGCTGCTCAGGCCGAACGCCAGACTCAGCGCCAAGCAGGCGACGAGCCACGCCTGGGGCGCCATCCGCGCGCCGGGCGCCGCCACGTTCCTGCCAAGTGTTCGGTATTCGCGCATGGTCTGTCCGCTACCGTGTGTTCCTATGGAACAGCCATGCTACGGCCCACGGCTCCATGGGTCTACTTCATCAGCTTGTCCACCCCGTACAACAGGGGGTTCGAAGGCATCAAAAAGCTTGACGCTTTGTCGTTTTCGACGTATTCTTTGTACATCGCTCGCAGATATCCGCGTGATGTCGCGGCGATCTTCCAAGGGCTATCGCCATCCCGCTTCCAGTATGGTTTCACTCAGGCGATTCGCGGCCCTTCCAGTTGACAGAAAATCATGTTTGCAGATGAATTTCCTGTCATGATGCAACTCGGTATGATGGAGAAGGCAATGTACGGGTGCTTGGGCGTGGAACCGAAAGATTCAACCGAAATTCCGTCGCTTCACGGCGGCTCATGGAGCGGCGTGGTCATGGACGAGCCGGCTGCTTATTTCGCCACGGTCAAGTGCCTGGTGCAGGAAGCCCTGCGCAACCGGCTCGACGGCGGCGTGGCGGGCCTCCTGAGGCGCGAGGATGGCGAGTATCAGATTTGCCGCACATCGTGCACCAGTGCACGTGATCTGCTGGACGCCATGCTCCAGTCCTGCGATGTGGTGGTGTTCGACAGCGTGGCAATGAGTGCGCGCGTGGCGGTTTTCCCCAAGGATCAGGTCGTGATTCAGACCGGGGATTTCGACGCCTTGTTCGTGGCGCTCGACGAGGAATGGGCGCGGCTTCGCATGGCGGCGTGACGGCGGGTGTGGCCATGAGCTATGCAGCAGTTGACAAAACAGTCATCTATGCCGTATAGTTTGGTCATCCAATCACCGAATCACGATCATGAACGAAACGATGGCCCAACAAATCGCAGCGCAACCCTCCGTGGTGGCCAAGCTGCGCACGTTCGCCAAGGGCGGATCGCCGCGCATGTCGCAGCAGATGTTCGAGCAGATCAAGGACGTGTTCCCGGGCCTGCTCGCCCTGGCCTCTTCGCCGCAATCCTCTTCGGGTTGGGCCGGCTGCGTGCTGGTGCCCCAACAGGGCGACGCCGGCTCGATGGCCGATAACGCCAAGACCGAATCGTGCCAAGCCGTGGCCAACTGGCTGATCGAGCGCGGCCTGATGGAGGTGTCGCAGCCGCGTGCCGTCGATCGTCGCCAGTACGCCCGCAACTACGTCCAGCGCAGCGAGCGTCTCGGGCGCAAGCGCCTGAATCTGTTCATCGAGCCTCAGGTGGCCAAGGATCTGGAATTCATCGCGCGCCAGAAGATCCAGCACGCGGGGCTGGCCTCGTACTCGCAAAAAAGCGTCGTCGAGGAAGCCATCGAACACCTGGCGCAGGTCTACCGCTCGCAGGCTCAGGCGGGCGCTGCGGCATGAGCGTCGAGCCCATCCAGCGCGTGGCGCTCACGCGTCCGCTCTTCGTGTGCTGGATGGGGCGCAATCGATCGCGCACGGCCGCTCGCCTCGTGGCCAGTCAACCCGGCGTCCAGGTGGACTATGGGGGCATCGGCGCGCGGCCCGATCGGGTCATCACGCAAGCCATGGTCGACGCCTGCGACAGCGTGTTCGCCATGGAGCATGACCAACGTCGCTGGTTCCAGCGAGCCTTTCCTCGGGCGACCCAGCCCATCGTGGTGCTGGGCATCGAGGATATCTACGATTACATGCAGCCTGAGCTGGTGAACGTTTTGCGCATGCGTTTGCGCGAGGACTTCCCGGGCATGGGTCACATGCTGGCCTCGTCGTGCTGGTGAGGCCCCAAGCGCTCTTCCTGGAGACATACACCATGCAGTGGCTCGGACTCATTCGAACCGGCGAGCAATCCCTGAGGGCCATGATCGATCCGCAAGGCGCCGGGCGCCCCGCCGTCGTTCTTTTGCGCGACGAGCAGCGCCGGCCCGTGGCCGTGCTGACCATCGCCGTTCCAGCCGTGAGCCTGCAGCCCGGGGAAATCCTCGTGAAGACCTGGGGCGAGAACGCTCCCCTGCGAGAGCCGGCCCTGCAAAGCGGACTCTTCGAGGACACAGGAAGGCGCATCCCGCTGGGCGATCAAGAGGCCCAGGTGTGGCGTGTTCTGCCGCAGGATGCTGACGATCAGTAGTTGACACGATAGCTGTTTTGCAGTATCATTGTTGCACTACATCGCGGAACATCATGAGCACTCGCCAAATCCTTCATCGTGGAAGCGGTCATCCCTGGGATGGCCGTCCGGGATTCGACCTCATGGAGTTGAGCAGCGACACGCAAGCTGAGCTTGACCTTTGGATTCAGCGCGCCCGGGTCAAGTTCTGGCACGTCTGGCTCTCCGGGGTCTACGAGGCCAGCGGGTTGCCCGGTGCGACGCTGTACAAGCCCTCCGGCGCCAAGGCTGAATGGCAAGACGGCCCGGACTGTCGTCACCCCGGGGGTGACGGCGCCTTGATCGAGGAGAGTGTGCTGTGAAGCCGTCCGACGAATTCCAGGCGAGATACGAGTCGTTCAAGAAGCGTCCCCTGGTCATGCACGTGCACTTTCCTTCGCGCGACAGCGCCCGCGCGTTCTCGCGTGCAGCCCTCCTGGCCGGCCTGGCCGCAGCGGCCAACGTGCGTGAGGTCGAGTCGATGTACGTCTGGAACGAGGATCTGTGCGAGCGCCAGGAATGGATCGTCGACCTCAAGACCAGCGCCGCGTCCTTCGACGCCCTGGCCTGCATGGCCAGCAAGGGCCATCGGGATCAGGTGCCGGCCATCTACACCAGCGACATCGGCATTCTGACCCTGGCCTATCAGGACTGGATCCTTCGCCACAGCCTGCCCGCGTCCGATGAAATCGACCCGGGCGACCCGAGCCAGACCGTGACCGTGGCGGGCTGAGGCGCACCGATCATGGCCGCGCGCTACCGCGAAGGTGACACCCACCCCGAGCTAGGCCCGCGCGTGCGCGCGGCCAGCCTGGAGGACGCGCTGGCGCGCGTGCGCCAGCATCATCCGGGCGCGGCGATGGAGGGATCCTCGGGAGCCCATCGATCGTTCTGGGACGGCCCCACGCTCGTGGGGTTTGCTTGGGCTGTGCTGCCGCGTGCGCAGTCGTTTTGGCTGCGTGTGCAGCGTGGTTGAAGGGCCGTTCACGGCCGCGAAGGTGACCCACTCATGGATCTCAACGACATTCTCTCCCCCGACGCCGACATCCAGCCCGAGGTGCGATCCGCGATGGAGCGCGTGCACGCCGACCTGCCTGCGGGTGTGCGGATGAACGTCGCCTGGGCGCTCAGTTACACCGCCAAGGCGGCCCTGCAAAACATCGCCTTCTTCGAGCGCGGTGCGGCCCACTTCGCGTTCCCGTTTCCCGTGCGCGTGTTTCTCAGCCACTGGACGGACGCCATCCTCACGGGCTTCGTCCCGCTGGACGCGGTGCGCGATCCCCACGTGCACGAATGGTTCGTCACGTTCTACGAGGTGCCCGTCGAGGAGGCCAAGCAGCGCCTGGAGCAGTACCCGGCGTTCCCCTACGACGGACGCAACGCGGATCTTGTCCGGGCTCAAATGCTGGCCGATGGCAGCATCCAGCAACTCCTCAAACGCTCGGCCCAGGCGCTGCGCGAACGCGGCATTGCATCGCTCATCCGGCACTGACTCATCCTTTTCCCATGCAGGCACATCACATGACGCTTGAAGGCATTTTGAAGGATCCGAGATCTGTCCTGGAGCTTCGCACCCTGGCGGCGCAGGCCAGTTTGTTCGATGACGCGGCCGACTTGAGCTGCCCCGGCAAGCCCATCTTCCCGGAGATTTTGCTGGCCTCCAAAAAGGCCCGGGACATGCTGGATGCCTTTGTGCGCGACATGGCTGGCTTCGATCGCTCGGACAACATTCAGATGGACGGCTCCTCGGTCGTGTTCAGCGTCCTGGGGTACGGCGTCTGCGAGGGCGCGGCGATGCCCCACATCCTGGCCGCCCCTGTCCTGCCCGATGGCCGCGATGGATCGCACCGCGAGAAAATCTCGTTCGAACACCTGCCCCGTCTTCGCAAGGTCTGAACGCTCTTCGGAGGCGACAACGCGCAGCGATCGGGCGGCCTCGATGTCACATCGTTTTACTTGACGTTTTCATCGTTTTGCCGTATTATTGATTCCTCGATTGATTCGGAGGATGTATGCACCTGGTCTTTTGTGGAACGGCGGCCGACGGCCTGTTGCCCTATGCCCTGCGAAAAGAGGCGTCCGACGCGCAAGACCTCGTGGCCAGGCTTCTGGTCAACGGCAAGACTGCTCTGTGCCTGGAAATCGATTCGAGCCAAGCCAAAATCTACGGCTGCCTGGACGCCCCCGAGGCGTTGCGGGGCGGCAAAGGCATGTTCGTCCTGGAGGGCGACCTGCTCAACGGGTTCACCCTGTACGGGCCGTTCGATGACGACGATCAGGCGGATCGTTTCGCGCAGGTTCTCGACGGCGAATGGGTTCGATTCGATCTTTCGATTTTCCACCTGCTCTGAACGGAGTCCGCGCGATGACCTCACCTGTGGGCGTGACCATGAGCGGCGCGGAGTTCCGCGCCTTTTACAACGATGGCGCGGTCTGGCCCGAGGGGGCCTACCACGATGACGCCATCGTGCGTGTCGATGGCAAGGTGTTCATCGGCGACGAGGCCAAGAATGGTGGCGATGCCTCCAGCCTGTCGCCCGCCTGCGTTGTGCACATCGACCAGGGATGGATCTTCAATCCCCAGTCGGGGGAAACCGAAGACCTGTGCGATGTCGCCAGCAAGTGGCTGACCGCGCAGAAGAACGACCATTTTGTCGTGAGCCTTCCCAAGGGGCAACGCGAGGCGCTGGCGGCGCTTGTGGCCACCCTGGGTGGCGTGCTCGTCGACGAATGACCACCTGAGGCCATGACGATGACCCCGATGAAAAGGCAAGCCCCGTGCGACGATGTGCCGCTCACGAAGCGGCTGCTGTGCCTGGTCAAGCTCACCCAGTCGGTGCGCCAGATGAACCTCGACAAGAGTGCCCTGGCCGGTGGCGATGGCGATGGTCATGGCGAGGGCTGGTTCGAGGCGACTCGCCAGTTCTTCTTCTCGCAGCGCGAACACGCGGATGCCTGCGGCATTGCGCTCAACGAGATCACCTTCGAGGCGATCATCGCCCGGCCGATCCCCGAGGAATGCTTGCACACGGATTTCGAGGAGCTTCCCAAGAAGTTCGTGTTCAACCCCTGGAAGGGCGGCATTCTGCGCATCACGCCATCCGGGCTCAAGGCGCCGCCCGTCTACTCGCGGCGTTGTGTCTCGGTCACCGCAGGCATCTCCGAGGAGGAGCAGGAGGGCCGCTTCGCAAACGCCACGCGCCAGTCGGCCAAGGACGCCTTGGCCTTCTCGGTGGCCACGACCGTCGAAGTCCCCGAGTACATCGGCGGCGATCAAGAGCAGATCGCCAGCTTCCTGCGGCGCACGCTGACCCAGGCGGCCGTGGCGGCCTCGGGCGCGGTGTCCTTCAAAGTTCAACTCGGCCCGGCTCGATCCTGAGCTTCGCTGGAGCTTGGCCCATGCCCACTTCCCTCACGCCCGCCCAACAAGCCTTCTTGCGCTCGTACCTGGGCGACCTCGATCCCAAGCTGGTCGACGCCGCCCGGCGCGCCGTCAACGGCCCGGACGACCTCTCGCACGACGGCGAGGTGGCCATCGTGCGCAGGCGCTTCGTGCGCGCCATCGTGGCGCTGGAGTTCGATGGCGCGCTGGCGCCGGGTCAAGCGCGCATCGCGCGCCATCTGCTCGCCAAGGGCTTGCTGCGTGAGGCGCAGACCCACGACCTGCGCCCAGGCGTGGGTGTCGGGCGCACCCGCACTCCGGCGCGCAGCCTGTGCGTGACCTTCAGCGACGACGGGGCCGAGGCCCTGTTCGGCATGCTGGCCGAGAGCGTGCGCGCAACGCACGCCAGTGGCGCGCCGGTCTGATACGATCGCGCTCATGTTCCTGCACACATTCACCCAGAAGGAGGTCGCCATGCGATGGCATTAGGTCTTTGACCTAAGGAGAACCATCCATGGCCCGTACCTATCGCCGCCTTCGGGCGCGGCACGAGTATTCCTGGGTGCTTCGCGGCAACAGCCACGACTGGCGTTTCCCGGAGCCTCCGCGCCCTGCCCTGGATCGACACGATCCCGTGGCGCGCAAGCGCCTGGCGCGCTTCCACAGCGATGCCTGCGCGACGATGAAGCAGGTTCCTTCCCGGTTTCGCCGGGCGTGCACCGCGCATCAACGTTTTCTCGAAAACCAGGCCCTGCGCAACTGGGTGCCTTCGCTTGAGTGGAATTGGTGGTGATGGGCGTTGAACACTTACATGCAGATTTCCATAGCCTCTTGACAGGTGGCGCTTTTATGCTTTCCGCGCTGCGAATGTTCGCAGCCCACTTGCCATCGCCACCATGAACAAGACCCTTTCCTCCCTGGCCATCCTGATGGCCTTCTCGTCTGCATCGGTTTGCGCGCATGCGCAAAGTGTTCTGAAGGACGGCTACGGCCAGCCCGTGACCAGCTCCACGCCGGGGCTTTGCTGGTCGGTCGGATCGTCGGCTCCCGGCCAATGTACGCCCGCCGTCAAGAAGGACATCGTGGTGCGTACCGGCGTGATGAAGCCCGTGCTCAAGCCGGCTGTGCAGCTTGCCCCGGCGCCCGCCGTGCAGCGCGTGGTGCTGCACTCCTCGCAGACGTTCGGCTTCAACAGCGCGCGCCTGAACGCGGCCGGCTACAACCTGGTCACCGAACAAGCCTGGCGCGTGCTGAAGATGAACGGCCCGACCGGCGAGCCTCTCGTGCAGGTCACCGGCTATACCGACAGCCTGGGCTCGGCCGCCTACAACCATCGCCTGGCCCTCAAGCGTGCCCAGGCCGTCGAGCAGCAGCTCGTGGAAAACGGCGTTCCGCGCGACAACATCCTGGTGCACGCCGTCGGCGCCGACGATTTCGTGGTCGCTCCGTCCTCGTGCCACGGCTCGCTGCGCGCGCGCATCGCCTGCCAGGCGCCGAACCGCCGCGTCGTGATCGAGATCGATCACCCCTGAGCTTGGGGCTGCGCCCGGGATCGACTGTCTCAGATCAGTCGATCCCGGGTGCTGCTGAAGCCCCCTTTTTTGCTCGGCTCGAAGGTCGTACCATACGAGTGTTCAAGAACACCCGTAAACGTCTTCTCAACTCGGTCTACAGCATGAAAACCCACACGATCCGATGTGCCGGCGCCACCGTTGGCATGATCTTGGCCATGGGCTTGGCCCATGCCGACAATCTGGTGCACGTCACCGATGGCGCGCCGCTGCACAGCGGCCAGCCCAAGGTGTGCTGGAACGATGGCTCGGCGGCGCCAGGCGCCTCCTCGGCCTGCCCCTCCGCCGTGGTCTCACCGGCTGCAAAGCCGGTCGTGGCCAGTCTGCCGGTGTTCAACCCGCCGCCTGCGCAGCCGACCCTGACGCAGCCCCAGATGGTTCACCTGTCGGACGCGCAGACCTTCGCCTTCAACAGCGCACGGCTGACCGCCAAGGGGCGCGATCGCGTGGACTCCATCGGGCGCAAGATGCAGCTCGTGGAGAACGTGCGCGTGCAGGTCACCGGCTACACCGACAGCTTCGGTGCGGCGCGCTACAACCAGCGCCTGTCCGAGCGTCGTGCGCAAGTCGTGCGCAAGGAGCTGATCGCCAGCGGCCTGCCCGCCGATGCCGTCAGCGCCCAGGGGCGCGGCGCCACGCACTTCGTGGTCGACCCGGCCACGTGCCACGGCTCGCTGCATGCGCGCATCGCGTGCCAGGCGGCCAACCGCCGCGTGGACATCGAAGGCGTCGGGCCGGATCGCCCGTAACGACTGCTTCCGATGTTGATGGGGCCGACAGTGACGCCGGCCCCTCTGCCGCCGATGCTGGGTACGCCCCGACATCGGCGGTTTCTCTTTGCATTTTCGATCGGGCATGGTGAACACTTGACAGTCCATGTTCGTTGACTTCCATCCAGGGCAAAAATAGCATCCCGAGATGCACAACGAGGGGTGTTCGATCATGCCGTGGGTGGACTGGGATGCGCAGCAATGGCGGGCTTGGCTGAGCGAGCAATCGCTGGCCGCTCCGATCATGGGGTCACCCGATGCCTTGGAGGCATTCACCGACCTGGCGCTGGCCATTCAGGCGCGCGTGGGCGAACACAACAAGCCGCAATGGGACGCCTTGCTGGAGGAGGCCACGGTCGTGCGCGTGCAGCGCAATACCTTCGCCGACCAGGTGGCCTCCTTGCGCGCGAGCTTGCGCTTGCACGCAATCCCCCACTTCAAGCGCGAAGGCGCGCCCGAGGAGACGCTGGTGCGGTACTGTCCGCAATGCGGCAGTCTCGGCCCCGTGGCGCGTTGCTGCCGGCATTCGGATCAGGCCGTGTTCCTGCCACGAGACGTGGCCGAGCAGGCGCAGGCGGGCTTGCTGGGGGCGCTGTCGCGGCGCGAGGCGGCCGCCCAGGCCCACGCGGACGAGGCAGAGCCGGAGTTGACCTGGCCGGATCTGCACCCCCACGCGCTGCAGGCAGCGCGCGAGGACGTGCCAAGTCAGGGCCTGCAGGCGTACCTGGATCGACTGCGCCTGACGGTGCAAGAGCCTCGCCTGGGCCTCGGGCTGCGCCCCTTCGAGCCGCCCTTGCGCATGCTAGGCCAGTTCGAGGAGGCGGCCGAGAACCCCGTCAACGTGAGCCGTCTAAGCGTGCAGGAATGGGAGCTTTTCGCCCAGGACTGGAAAGCCCTTGCCTGCCAGGGGCTTGAGCTGCTGGAAAGCCTCGTGGCACTGGCCAGCCCGCCGTACTGGCAAAGCCAGAGTCGTGCCGCGCACTACCTGCTGGACTACGGCTTGCGGGTGCAGTTCCTGCGCCAGCACGGCATTCCGCCCGACATCCAGGAGCTGGGCCAGGAATTGGCCGATGCGGCCGATGCGGCCGGGGTCGATTCGCCGCCCATCGAGCGCCAGGACGTGGCGCGCATGCGCGCGTATCGACAAGAGGCCACGCAGTGGTCGCACATGGCGTGGAGTGCCGTGGCCTGGATGTACCGCATCCATCGCCATGAAGCCCACCCTTCCGAAGCCGCGCAAGACCTGCGCGCGCAACTCCAACGCACTCGGGAACTGTCCTCGTGAAGAAGCACCTCGTCGATCAGCATGGCGCCTATTGGGGTGTGGATCACAACCCGCTCACGGGCGACGTGTTCGTGCAGATGCGCAACGCCCACGGCGAAGAATCCCGCCTGGCCTTGCCGCCCGGAGAAGCCCGGCGCTTCGCTCAGTCCATCCTGGCCCGCAGCGAGGACATGGAGCGTCAGTTCCCGCAGCGCAACGCCCAGGCTGCGCTGGCGGCCTGATTCGGGGACAACGCCCATGCCCACGCCCTTGCGCTTGCTGTTCGACGATTCGCTGGAGCAGCTTCGCGCTCACGCCAGCCCCAACCTGAGCGCCTTCCAGGGCGTCATCGCCCCCATTTTGCAGGCGGCCGGAGCGGGTCGACTGCAGCCGGCCCCTCACGAGGTCATCAATGCCATCGAGGTCGAGGGCGAGGGCGAGGTGGCCACGCTGTTCACGCGCTTGCAAAATACACCACGGGGCCAGCCCATGGATGCGCGCACGTCCTACGCGCTGCCGCTGTTCCTGCTCGATGAGCCCGATCCCGTGGAGGCGGCCACGATCTGGGCCACCACGAACTATGCCCAGGAGCTGAGCCAGCGCCTGGAAGGGCTGCGCCGCGACGCGGCCTCGGTCGAGCGCATGCTCGAACACACCCGCGCCACGTTGGCCGAACTGCAAAAGGCCCGCGACAAGCGCCTGGCCCACGAGCAAGGCGGGCACGTCATCGTGCTCTGACGCGCCACCCGCGCGCCGCTCAGGCGGCTGGAACCAGCCTGGCCACCGCCGAGCGCGCCACCAGGCTTGCGCCCGCGCCCGTCTCGCACAGCCAGTCCTTGGGGTCGCGGCTGCCGCCCTCGCGCACCGAGCACCGCGCCAGATCCTCCGGCGTGGCCTCGCGCAGGCGCAACGTGCTCCCTGGACACACGTCGGCCCACCAGCCCCAGGCGTCGGTGTAGCCCTTGCGTTTGCGTTCGTCTTCGAGGTCAGCTCGCGTGCGAAGCGTGGCCACGTAGGTTTGCATGCCGCTTTCTCCCGTGTGGAATCCCTTTGAAGGCGATTGTGTCATGCGCAATCTCACCGCAATCACGCATGTTCGTCAATTTGCCTGCGCGAATCCTTCTTCATTTTTTGCTTGACATTTTTCTCATGTTGCCGTATTCTTTTGGTCATGGCGCCGGAGCCTACGTTCCCCACCTCCACCGGAGGCATCGTGAACCCGGACAAGTGCAGTGCCAAGACGTTCCATGGGTGTTCCTTTTCTGATCCTGGGCGGCCTGGTTGTAACGGGGAAGGCAACAACACGTGATCCAAGGCCGCTCACATCCATCAGGACTCCATCGTGAACTCAAGCACCACGCAAGACCTCAAGACCCTCGGGCGCAACCTGCAAGCCAGCATTCTTCGCGCCGGAGGCCAGCTCTCGCTGCAGCAAGCGTACAACGTCGTGGGCGAGATGGCGGGCCATTCCAACTGGCAAGGCATCCTGGCCGCCGCTCGCCCGAATGCCCCGGCCCCGGCCCCGCAGGCCGTGCAAAGCGCGCCCATCCGCCTGGAGCTGTCGCGCTTCGATGGCCATGGCAACCCGATGCTCTCGACCTTCTCCGCCGAGGTCTCCACCGAGCGTCTCAAGGACATCCTCGACCACGCCGTGCAAGTCGCCCTGATGGGTGAAGATGGCGCGGATGTCGACCTGAGCCAGGCCACTGCCGAGTTGCACGAGGCCCTGGAGGTGGCTGGTTTGCTGGAGGCTGCTTGCCAGGAGCCTTCCTTGTCGACCACGACCCTGACCCACGGGTCGGAGATGCTCGATGACTCGGCCGCACACCCCGAGACCAGTGATCTGGAGCTGATCCGGGCCGCCGACCAGGAAGATGACCTGGCTGAGTGGGTGGGCCTGAACTACGGCCTGCACTGGGAAAGCCTCGCGCGCGAGCGCCAGCAGGACTTCGCCTCGCGTTATCTGCGTGTGCTGATTGATTTCGACGCCGATCTCAGCACGCCCAATGGCAAGCTTGCCGTGCTCGTGGCCTGCGGCTACGGCTACGGCGTGGAAGAGGACGACCATCAGGCGGGCCGGTGGATGTGGCGCTCACGCGGTGACGGATGCGATGTCTCGCAGGAATCGCGCGAGGAGGCCATCGAAAGCGCCTGGCGCGCCGCGCTCCAGGAGATCGGCCCGCAAGACACGGTTGCCGGCACCTTGCGCGCCTTGTATCTGCGCTTCATGGCGTGATCCCTGCGCCGCCTTTGCCCCTTCACTCTGACCCTTCGGAGGCTTCGATGTTCACTCCCAACCCGACTCCCGGCATGGCAGCAGGTGCTGCCGTGCGCGACGAAGACTACGTGTCCTTTGGCGATGTGTGCCGCGATCGCCTGCAGATGCAGTGCCAGTACGGTTCGAGGTATGTCGATCCGCGCGAGAAGCGTCCGGGTGGCGTGTACCTGGGGCGTCACCTGAGTTTGACGGGGTTCGATGCGAACGGCCACGTCAACGACTACCACCAACTGCGCATCCACCGCGACGACGCGGAGCAGTTCGTCATGCACGTGGCCGCCTACAAAGTCCAGGTCGGCGCCTGGCCGATGAACGACCCGCGCATTCCGGTCATGCCCCCGGAGTTGTTCAGCTACCTGCGCGGCCAGGTGGCCGCCTGGCTGTGGATCGACGGCGGAGGCAGTCTCGACGCGGACGGCCCGGACACGAGGGACGAGGCTCTGTTCAACGGCTTCATCGACGCCCTCGCGCAGGAGCGCCACGCTCGTGCGAGTCAGGCGTAATCCACACTGGAGTGCCTCGCCACCATGATGCCCCCGATGCCGAAATCCATGACCAAGGCCGAGATCGATGGCCTGCGCCGCCAGTACGAAGGCGCGCGCCAGGCGTTGGACGCCGCCAAGCTGCACGCCGAGCGTGCGCGCGAGCGCCTGTTCGAGGCGACGGCCAAGCGCGCCGGAGTGAGCCGCCTGTACATCGAGCTGCTCGACGCCGTGTTGCAAAACCCGGTGAGCGGCCACACTCATCCGCGTTTCGGCCGAATCCTGCACCACGCCCTGCGCAAGGAAGTCGTGCGCCCGAACCAGACTTCTCAGGCGCGCGCGTTCACGATTCCTGGCTGCGGCTCGTGTACCACCAACCGCTGGATGGAGCCCGGCGCGCTGGGCCAGCAAATCATCCAGGACTTGCGCGGCTGAGGCATTCAAGGCGATGACGGGCACGGCCATGCGCCTTTCGTCGATGGAGCTTGACTTTTTATAGTCTTTGCAGTATGATTTATCCATCGATTGAACATTCCAACTTCGCCATGAATACCAAGCTCACGCTGTCCTACCGAGATGCCGCGAATTACAAGACCGCCCTTCAGGTGGTGTTGCGCGGGGCCATCACCCAGGAGCAGGTGCAGTGCCTGGTCGAAAAGCTCGACGAAGGTCAGTTTCTCATTGCCGCGCAGGTCGGCCTGCCCACGCCCAGCGAGAACTTCCGAGGCAAGGACGGATGGCCCAACGACGAGCTGGATCACCCCTACACCCAGGTGTTCGAAGCCCAGGAGCTTGCCCAGAACCTGCACACGTCCGACGAACCCACGATCGATCTGAGCGTGGACGAGCTGGTCAAGCGTGTGTGCGCGGTGCAAGGCTGGGACGAAGATGCCGAATGGACGCGCCTGAACGACCTGAGCCGCCCCAAGTCCATCCTGTTGTCCCTGTCGATTCGTGATTCGAGCCTGAGCCCGGAGCAGATCGTCGAGGCCGTGCGTGCGCTCGGCGGCGCGGTGACCGTGAAGTACGAGGCCGAGTTCGAGGAGCGCCCGGCGCCCGAGCTGTCGCAGCCAGGCGTGCGCGAGATCGTGCTGATGGCCACCAGCGACGAGACGGAGCCCCTTTTCGTCGTCTCCGACCTGGGCGAGGACGAGGGTCGGACGATCAACCCCAAGCTGCTCGACGAGCTGCAGCGTCAAGCGGTGTGCGTGGACTTTTACGGCAAGCATCCCGATGCGGCCAAGTACGGCGCGCCGATGTACACCGTTCACGATGACTACGCCATGGCCGAAGTGGGCGCGCTCGGGTTCGCGTCGGCTCCCAGCATGGGGGTGAATTTCGAAGATACGGGCGACGACTCCACCGGCTGCACGTGGCTGCGCCTGCGCTACGTTGCACCGCCGCAAGTCGCGCGGGAGGCCGCGTGAGCCGGAACCTCGCACAAGCCGCCGCCACGAGTACGGCCATGAATGCGGCCACCGATGCCGCCACAGGCGGCGCGCAAGACCCCCTGCAAGCCGAGGTCGACCGCTTGCTGGTCGGCCTGCGCCGGGCCAACGAGCTGGCCGAGCGGTTCGAGCGCCTGTGGTATCTGCGCGGCGATGCGCTGGACAAGGCGCTGGCCGCCTTGCAGCAAGCCCGTGCGTATGCCGATCAGGATGTCGTGGTCGTGCGCGACGAGGACATCCTCGCGCGCAAGGCGCAGCAGCGCGCCGTACTGAACGAGCTGCATGCCGCCGTGCGTGCGATCGAGCAATCCATGAAGGAGAACGTGTGATGGCCCTCACCCCCCTGGAGAAAGCCCGCAACAAGGCGGCCGCCAAGGTTCGAGATCGCGCGTATCGCGCTCGCGTGGGCGTGATGCGTCGTCGCCTGACCAAGGCCGAAGAGGCGCCCGATCTGCTGGCCTTGAAGGCCCAGGGGGATGCCTTTCGGGCCGAGGAAAATCGCCTCTTCGCCCAGCGCGATGACCACATTGCGACCTTGACGCGCCAGATCGACACGCTGCAGGCCCAGATCAAGATGCTGCGCGCCGGTACGGGAATCAGTGAGGTGTCGAAGAAGCGCATTGCCGCCTACGACGCCTTTCACCGGCAACTTTCGGCGGCTCGCCAGCACATCAAAAGCGAGTTTCCCGATCTGGAAGGCCCAGCCGAGCACTCGGCTTCGGCCTGGAAGCCCCCTGCCGAAGTGCTTGCCGCGATGGACGAGGCCCGCAAGCAAGTGCGCTCGGTCACCGAGGTCAGCGCCACCTGGGCGACGAACGCTTCCGAAGACGCCTGAGCGAGGGAGCCCGATCGTGAGCGAGCGTGACCTGTTGAGCCTTGCCGCCAAGGCCGTCGGATTGAGAATCGTCGGCTGGCGCGACGCGCACGGCGATGAAGTCGCGCTGCTCGATGACGGCACCTACTGGCAGCCGCTGCACGTCAACCCGCTCACCGATTGCATGGGCGACGCGATGCGCTTGTCCGTGGCGCTGAAAATCGACATCAAGCACCACGAAGACCACGTGGTCGGCTGGTTCGATGGAGGGTTCATCGGCACCGGGCGTATCCCCTACGGCGACGACCCGGACGCGGCCACGCGCCTTGCCGTGGTCAAGGCCGCTGCCGAGACGGCGCGCAACCTGCCGTGACCGATCCCACATCCCCCTCCACCTCCGCATCCGCCGCCGCCCTCACCGGGCGCGCCGCGCCGCCACGGGCGCGCCCGGCGCCAAACCCCACACGGCAGGAAGCCCCGCAGGAGCCCCGCCCCCTTGTGCGCGCGAGGCAACGCCGGATGCCATGAAAAGCCGGTGCGCCCGCCGCTTGCTGCGCAGTCGGCCCACGGTGTGGCGCACGTGAGGCCAGGAACACTACCCCTGTCGGTGCAGCCGGTTTACGATGGCTGTTCGCCATGATTTTTTTCGTTCTAGCTATTGACAACTAGGCTGCTTTGCCGTATTATTTATACATCGTCAAGCAGCAACCAACCTTCACCACCACAGGAGTTCAGCATGGCCCGTTCCACCATCCTCATCCAGCACAACAACGTCACCCTGGCCCTCGTGTCGCCGCAGGGCACGACCTCGGAGGACGCCATGTCGCTGGTGCGCGTCGAGAACCGCAAGCTCATCCGCGAAGAGCAGGCCAACCCGAACGCCCGTCACGACCGCCTGCGCGACCTCAAGGATGCGCTGGTCGCCGTGGGCTTCCGCACCGCCGATCTGGCCACCTACGCCGCCGATGGCGAGTACGTCGAGCCGACCAAGATCGAAGGCGCGCGCATGGGCAACCAGACCCTGGAGCAGTTCCTGCGCGAGCGCGGCGTCGAGTTCACCGAAACCAAGGGCGGGCGCTTCGATTGGGAATCGGGCGACGACGAAGCCGACGACACCCACGACACGCTGGAATCGGCCGTCAGCGACGCCTGGGAAACCCTGTCGCACGAAGCCTGCGTGCGCTTCAACGTCGAGGACGAGAAGTTCGCGGAAATGGACACCGGCGAGCAGCGCGGCCTCGTGGCGAAGTACCTGCGCGAAACCGCCGAGTGATCGTCGCCGCCAGCCGGGATCGCTCCCGGCTGGCCCTGCCGAGGAACAAGGCATCGTGCCCGCCTCGGCAGGACAGACCAATGGGTCGCCAGCCCCCTGGCTTTCGGCCCATCGGCCTGTCCAGTTTTCCCCCCATCCCCCGAGCGTCTTGCCTGACCCATGCCGCATCCCGACCGTCCCGACTGGTATGACGAGCCGCACAGGCCCGAGGCGTATGCGCCCGACGCGCGCCCCGACTGGTACGCCCGCAGGAACGAACTGCGCGCCGGTCAGGTCTTTGCCACGACCGAGGGCGGATTCGTCCAACTCGATGGCCGCGTCGAGGGCGACGGCACCCGCTGGCACGTGGCGCTGTGGGACGCGCGCGAGCGCACGTGGGTCTACGACCAGGGTGAGGTCGAGCCGGGCGACCTCGTGGGCCAGCCCATGACGCCCGAAGCCTTGGCTTCCCAAGGTGGCGCCAGCGACACCCCCGGCGACACCCCCGCCCTGGGGTGATCGCGGCGCGTTCTCAGGGGTCTTGCCCATGGCTGAGCCTTTCTGCGCCGATGCGGCTTTCGAGCGCGCCCGCCAGTGGATCGACGCCGAGGCGTTGCCGCCCTACGAGGATGTGATGGCGCCGTTTCGTGCGGCCATCCAGGACTTGGAATCGGCTATGCCGGGCCGCGTGGCATCAGCATCGCGCGCCCGTACCTGGGTTGAACTCACGCAGCATTGGGATCGAGCCGATGCCGCCGAGGAACAGGCCGACCGCCTGGGCGCGCGCATCCAGGCCATCCAGTCCATGATCGAGCGCCTGCGCGGCGCCTACCGTGCCCAATTGCGCGCTCGCCTCCAGGCTGGTGAGGCTTTCCCGCCCTCGCACTGCCAGCCGTTTGCCGGGGAATCCTGGCTGCGGTCGAGGTCATGGCGTCGAGCAAGGGCTGTGCGCCCCTGAGTGGGTCTGACCCCTGGCGCCGACTGGGCGGATCGGCGTCTTTTGGCTTGACTATTTATACGCTTTGCCGTATTATTTCAGTCATCCCATCCATTGAAGTCTACGAGCCATGTCCAGCGATTACACGGTGTTTGCCCATATCCCCCTGAAGGCGAGTGTCGAGTCCCTGGAGGCCATCCAGCAGGCGCTGACCGAGAAGGTGCTGGCGCTGCCGCGCCCGGGTCTGACTCGCCGCGACTTCGACGCGATCTTCGGCGGCGAAGTCGCGGGCAACTATGCCCTGCTCGCCCGGATGGACAACGGGTGCTTTGTGCTGCGCATGCGCGCGGATTTCGGCGGCGATCACGAAACCTGCCTGGCGCTGGCCGAGGCGCTGACCCCGCTGGCGTCCGAGCCGTGCTATCTGGAGGTCTACGATCAGGAACAAGCGCCGTCGAGCGACGAATCGATGTTCCTCTACGAGCTGGGCGACACCGAGCAGCAGCGTCGGGCCTCGCGCATCCAGGCGGCGTTCGACAGCGCCCTGGACATTGCGGACAAGGCGTTCGACCCCTCGCAAAAGGATCGGCTGCTCAAGCTGCTGGCCGACTTCCACCGGGAGTGCGCGCAAGCCGACGCCGCCGAGGCCCAGGCATGAACCCGCCGCGCACGCATGCGACCATGGGTGAACACTGGCCGCATCGCTGGAATCCCTACGCCTCGCGCGAGCGCGCCACGCACAGGCTGGCCGATTCGTACTTCCGCGCCGGTCTGTCGAACGCCCAGTTCGAGTGCGACCTGAACCTGCACATGGGGTGCCTGGACGCGCCCGATGAAATCCCCATGGGCAGCACGCTTTGCGTGCACACGGTCGCAGGCTTCGACCGCGAGGCATACAACCTGCAGCGGCGCGGCTGCGAGGACTGGCGTGCGGTGATGCGCGCCAAGCGGGCCGCCGCGCGGATGATCCGCGAGATTTTGCGCGAGGCCGAGGCCAGCGAAGCGGACGAGGCGGACGAGGCGGACGAAGAAGCCGGGGCCGCGCCGGGCGACGTGAACTGACCCTCGGGATCGCAGGTCTGCCTCGGCGGGCCTGCGGCGCACCCCATCATGGTCAATGCCGGCTGGCGTGCCGGTCTATTTTCACGTCTTTTTGACTTGACATTTTTGTGTTTTTGCAGTATTCTTTAGATATTGCAGTGATGCACACAAAACCACTGAACTTCGAACGACCATGCCCGAAACCGTCCTCCAATCCGTCGATTTCTACTACACCAACCCCGCCGAAAACAGCGACAAGGTGTACCTCGTGCGTCTGATCCAGGACGACCAGGGTTTTCGCGTGGACTGCGCCAACGGCAAGCGCGGCGGGTCGCTCAAGCTGCGCCCCAAGGGTGCGGGCCTGTCGCAGATCGACGCCGAAGCCCTGTACGACAAGGTGTGCCGTGAGCGCCTGAAAAATGGCTACACGACCGACGTGTCCGGCACGCCGTTCGCACCGTCCACGGACGTGCGCTCGGCCCCGGGCGCATCCGCCGCGATGCCGGTGGCGCCCAAGGCCGTGGAACTGCTCGATCGCGGTCTGGTGATGCTCTCGGAGATCGATCGCGTCACGCTGATGGCGCGTCTGCTCGACCCGAGCTGGCGCCTGGAGCAAAAAATCGATGGCGAGCGCCGCCCGGTGCGCCGCGTCGGCGCGGACATGACCGGCTTCAACAAGAACCGCCTGGCCGTGGCGTTCTCGTCCACCGTGCGCAACGCGCTGCTGGAGCTGTCCACCGAGGCGTTCCTGGTCGATGGCGAGGAAGTGGGCGAAACCTATTACCCCTTCGACCTGATCGAGGTCGGCGGCGCCAGCATCGCGCATCTGCCCTACCAGCAGCGCCTGGAGCATCTGGATCGGCTGCTTCAAGGGGCCGATGCCCGCGTCATCAAGCGCGTCCCCGGCGCCCAGACAGCCCAGGCGAAGGACGAGCTGCTGGCGATGATCGAGGCGCGCAAGCTCGAAGGCGTCGTGGCCAAAGACCTGCGCGCGCCCTACGAAGGCTTCCGGGGCGAGGCGCAAGGCAAGTACAAGCTCTACGAGACCGTCACCGTGATCTGCGGCGGTCAGAACGGCGTCAAGCGCAGCGTATCGATCTTCTGCCTGGACGACGCGGGCAGCAAGGTTGCGATCGGCAACGTGACCATTCCGCCCAACGTGGCCATGCCCCAGGATGGCAGCCTCATCGAGGTGCGCTACTTGTACCGCGTGGGGCCGCAAGGCGACCTGTTCCAGCCGACCTTCGACAAGCCGCGCCCGGACTGCATCCTCGCCGATGTGGTGCGCAACGGCGCCATCAAACTCAAGCCCCAGACCCAGGACTTCCACGCCCTGGCCGCCTGATGGCGGATTGACCCGCCTTCGCTTCTCAGGAGACCCCACATGCGCAGCAGCACCCCTTTGCGCAGCGGCCAGTTCCGCTTCGTCTGGCGCTACGCCGACCAACCCCATTTCTGGCGCACCAAGACCTTGCGCGCACGCAGCCCGCAGGCGGCCATCGACGCCTTGGCCACGCACCTGCGCAGCGCCCTGGGAGACGCGCCCCTGTCCTCGGTCATCGTCGATCACGCCTTCGTGCGCGGCCCCGACGCCGACCAGGGCGGCCTTGGCGGCAACGTGCCCGAATCGCTGCGCGTGTTCGATCACCCGTTCGTCTACGAGTACGCGGGGATGGTGTTCGAGCCGCCCCCGGTCGTGGCCGCCTGAGCCTGGTGGGCGGCCCCGCGCCGCCCGGATGCCCAGATGTCGCTCGGCGCTTGACGGATCGAGCGTTGACTGCTTATGGCAGACGCCCTACCTTCCCTGAGTGATGTGTTCAGCACTTGGGCGTTGCGTCTGCGGTCATGCGGGTTGCCATTTTTTCGTACTGGTCGTTGCTCGACCCGGTTTCGGCGCGGCAGGAAGGCTGTGTGCTCGACACCATCGCCTGCATCGTGCCGGGATGGTCTCTGGCCTGGTGCGATGTGCGCAGCGCCGATGACGACGGCCTGAAGCGTTTCGTCGACCTGCGCACGTTCGAACCCGTCCCCTCCTTCGCATTCGCCCAGGTCGTGCCCAACGCCTGCGGCTCGGTGGCCGGGGCCGCCGTGGTCATCGACGAGCGCGATCTGGGCGCCTTCGATCACCGTGAGCGCGGGATGACCCGCGTGCGCATCGATCCCGCGCAGTGCCGGATGATGGACGGGCGCGCGCTGTCGAGCGCCTTCGGGGGCGACCTGTTCGTCTACACCGCGCCCCGGCCTTCATCGCGTCTGGCGCCCGTGTGTGCCGGGTACGTCAACATGGGACTGCGTGGCGCTTGCGCCCTGGATCAACGCTTCGCCGGGTTCTGGGACGCCTTCAGCCGGAGCTTGCCGTGGCCGCAGGCCCAGTTCTTCGAGGCCGACTTCATCGAGCTGGAGCGCGACGCGCGCACGTTCACGCTGCTCAATTTCGATGGCCTGGACAAGACGCCCATCTTTCGCGCCCCGACCCCCTTGATGCCCCAGCCCCTGGACTTCGAGCCGCCTGCCGTGTCCGAGGCCAGCCTGTACGCAGCGGCTGACCTGCGCGCAAAGCCGAGCGAGACCGCGCGATCCCTGCTGCCGTGGCCGCTGCGCGAGGCCACGCTGCTGCGTGACGACCTGGCAGCGCCTTTGGGGGCGGGCCATTGGCTCAAATCCCTGGCCCTGGCGTGCCGGGGCCAGGCGGCCAAGGGGGATGCCTGGGTCGAACGGATCGTGAACACACGCGACTTGCCTTCAGCTTGAAGGATGACCGCTGCATTTCGCGGCTTCCCCATGGATTTTGTCGACGATTGCATCTTGTCGTTTTCCATGGTGTCATGTGCAGGATGAACACATCGCATCGCCGACATGGCGGTGCTTCGATTGACCGCCACCTGTTGGCTTGTTGGTGAAATTTCTGGGAGCCCCCACCATGATGAAGCGTCGTGAATTCCTTTTGAGTGCCGCTGGCGCCGGTGTCGCCGCCCTGTCGTTCAGCGCCGATGCGCTGGCCGGCTCGCGTGCCCGCGCCGGAGCAGCCGGTGGTGGCTCGGACATCATCGTCGGGTACACCGGGCCGTTCACCGGCCCGCTGGCGCACTACGGGATCTCGATGGCGGCGGGCACGAACGCCGTGTTCAAGAAGGTCAACGAGGCGGGCGGCATCCGTGGGCATCGCCTGCGCCTGGTCACGGGGGACGATCAGTTCAACCCGAAGAAGGCCCAGGCCGCCTACCAGCACTGCTTCGACGAAGGCGCCGTGGTGTTCGCGGGCAACTTCGGCACGCCGACCACGGCGGCCGCCCTGCCCTGGATCGCCGCGCACAAGATCCCGGTCGTGGGCATTTACTCGGGCGCGGGCATCTTCCGTCACCCCGTCAATCCCTACATCTTCCACTACCGTGGTTCGCTGCAGTCCGAAGCCAACAACATCCGCAGCTTTCTCGATGCGCAGCAGAACAACCGGGTGATGATCCTGTCCGAGCAGGACAAGTACGGTCAGGCGTGTACGACCGCCATGGAGCTGGCCTACGGCAAGTCGATGGCCTACCTCGGCTCGGCCTACATCAACACCTACGGCAACATGGACGACGCCACCAAGGTGGCCAAGGCCATCATGGAAAAGCATCCGACGGCGCTGGTGCTGGGCATGACCACGAAGATCGGCGCGCTGGTGGTGCAGGCCCTGCGCAAGGCCGGCTACGGCAAGAAGCAGGAACTGCTCATCGCCATCTCGGGCATCGGCCCCAGCGGTTTCGCCAAGGCCATTCCGCCCAAGATGCGTCCCGGCATCCTGGTCTCCACCGTGGTGCCGTTCCCCTACGGCGGCGGCACGCACGCCGGCTTCAGCGCGCAATTCCGCGCCGACATGAAGGCGGCCGGCGTGAGCGAGGACGTGAACTTCTCCGGCATGGAAGGCTACCTCAATGCCCTGGTGCTGACCCAGGCGCTCAAGCAGGCCAAGTCGTTCACGCCGGCTGACATCACCGCCGCGCTCAACGGCATGGGCGAGTTCCACATCGGCACTCCGCCCGACGATTTCCGCTTCGACATCTCGCCAACCAACCACAGCGGCACCAAGTACACCAACCTGGTGCTGATGAACGAGGACGGCACCTACTCGAACTGATCTCTCGGGTGCGAAGAAAAGCGGCCTTCGGGCCGCTTTTCTCATGTCGGTTGCTGGCCCGTCGCATACGCGCCGAAGGGTTCGGTCGCCACATCCTGGGCTTCGTCGGAGGACAGCTCCACCAGATCGATGCTGCCCTGTGCCAGGGGTTGCGCGGCACCTTCGCGCGTGCTGAGCACCTGGGTGCGCACCATCATCTCGGCCATCGTCAGATGGCCTTCATGGCCTTCGCGAATGGCCGGGAAGATGGCCCCGGTGTCCACAGCGTAGACATTGCCCAGACGCGCAACGCCGCCCCATTGCGGGGTGTGTCCGACAAAGACCCGGCCGATGCCTGCGACCCCCGAGGCGTCCCGTCGCTTGATGCGATCGCGCCCTTCCAGTGCGGCCTGGGTGACTTTCTCGTCGCCGCGCTCGATGGCCGCGCGAAACGTCGGCCAGTCCATGCCCGAGGGCACTTCGGCGTGCACGATGCCCACCAGGCCGCGCGGGGTGTCGACCTCCATGGCCACCGGAAGCGCCAGGAACCGCTCGCGCAGATCGCGTCGGAACTGCGGCGTGGTCTCGATCATCCAGTCCATGTGGAACATCCTGGCCCATGCCTGCAAGACCTTGGGGTCGTGGTCGTCCTGCTCGAACATCTGGATGAACGTGTCCTCGTGGTTGCCACGCACGGCGTGCACGCCCGGCATGAGCAGGAATCGCAAGGCGCGCGCCGACTGCGGGCCGCGATCGATCAGGTCGCCCACGCAAAAGAGCCTGTCCACTCCGATGCGAAAACGCACCCTCTTCAAGGCTTCAGCCACCTGATCGAACGCTCCGTGAATATCCCCCACCACGAAGTCCCGCCCCTGGGTGTTGCGTGGAATACGTGCCACTCTTGTGTTCATGCCGGTTTCCTCTGGATGTCCCCATGATGCCATGCCATGCCCACGGCGTGGAAGGCCAAGGCCCTGCGCGCGACATTTCGGCGCTTTACTTTTTCTCCTGTTTGCTGTATTCTATCATTTCACGTCAAGACCCCTGAGAGATCATGCCCCACGCCGTGTTGCGCACCCGTTCGATGAAGGCGTATTTCGACTGCGCGGGGGATTTGCATCCCCGGCAACTGGGCTACACGCAAGAGCGCGCCGAGACCATGGCCGATTTGGCCTACCTCGACGGAATGTTCACGGCGGTGCGGCGCGCGCGTCACAAGGCGGACGAGCTGGCCAAGGCAGGCTGCCATCAGGAGGCCCAGGCGCTCGAAGACTTCGTGCAGTCCCTGTTCGCCCTGATCGACGGCTGCAGCGCCTCGCTGCTCGCCCCCACCGATGCGCGCATCCAGGAGTGGGTTGACACCGAAGGCGTGGAGGCCGCCAGCCGCCGCGTGCGCAAGGCACTTCCCGGGTGTGGCGTCAAGGAGGCGCACGACATGGTTTGCCAGGCCATGGCCATGCTCAAGAAGGATTGACATTTTGGTTCGTTTGCGGTATTATTTTCAACATCAACGACCGCAAGGTGACACCATGATCCGCATCGAACTCGATGAACTCGGCCAGGAAATCATCCATCGGCGCGCCCCGAACGCTTCGGGTGCGCGACTGCAGACCAGCGGTCAACCCGTGGATCTCGGCCGTGGCCATTCGCTGCACCGGCTCAACGTCGTGGACGCACGCACCGGCGTGACGCTGGTGGACGACGCCGCGCACCTGGTGATCGACGCCTGCGGGGGATTCGAGCTGTTCGAAAACAACGACGACGAGCCCACGAGCGTCAGCCGTGGCCATCTCCTGGACTTTGCCCACTGAAAACCCCATGAATCTGCCTGACCTTGCCGCCGCCATGCGGGCGTCCCTTCCCACCCACGAAGAGCTGGAACGCGAGAACATCGAGCGCATTGCCGCGCAACGTGATGCCCTGGCGGCCCCCGGCGCCTTCCTGGTCATTTCGCTGCAGGACTGGCTGGACAAGGCCGTTCGGGGCAGCGGCGTGATGTATGTGGACGCGCAAGCCGTGGCCTCGCTGCCGCGTTCGGCCTGGGATCATTTCGAGAACCCCTCGCCCGAGCAAGCCGAGCAGATCCGCGAGTACCTTCGCGCAGCGCAAGGCGCCGTGGCCGCAGAGCCTGCGGGCTCCGTGATGCTGCGCTGGGACTTCTGCTCGTCTCTGGATCTGAAGAGCCTGATGGCCGAGGGCCTCAGCGAGGATGTGACCCAGCGCCAGCACGCCGCCACCCAGGTCGATCTGGGCGATCCGCGCGCCTTCGACATCGTGTTCGACTACCCGCGTGACACCATCGAGGTGTTCAAGCGCCCCTGGGTGCGAGCGCGCATGGTGGATGGCTACCCGCTGGAGTTTCGCGTGTTCGTGCGCGACAACACGATCCAGGGCATCGCAAGCTACTACCCGCAGCGCCCGCTGCCGGAGTCGGCCGACATCCTGGATGCGGTCAAGTCCGTGCGCGACCAAACGCTCGACCTGGTGCAGGCGATGCTGCATCGGGAGGTCTACCCCTGGATGCTGGGCTACGAGCGGGCATTCAAGCGCGGCACCATCAATGCCTCGATCGACTTTCTGATCCACGAGTCCGGGCGCGCGGTGTTCCTGGAGGCCGGCCCGGCTGCCGGCTTCGGCGCGCATCCGTGCGCCTTCCTCGACCGCAAGATCGAAGGGGTGGCGCTGGCGCTGGGCGACGGCGTGGAACTTCGGTGATGGCCATGACGGCCGAGGCGCCCGGCGAGGTCGACAAGAGCTTGGTCGTGGATCTGACGCTTGCGCAAATGCGCGCGTTGCGCCAGGCCGTGAACCTGTATGTCCATTGGACATGCGGGGACTACTTGGTGCTTGTCGCGGCCATCAAGAGCGGGTTGATCCCTTTTTACGCCGACGAGCGCATCCCCTTCACCGACGCCGTTCGCGGGCAAGTCGTGGAGGCGATCGCCGAGGTGGTGCGCGATCTGCCCTCGCATTCCAGCCTGGGGGTGACCCCACCCGGTGCGCTGGACGACTTGGCGTGTTCGATGATCCCCTTGGGTTCTGTGCACACGGCCGTCGAGGGTCGCGTATCCATGTCGGTGAGCCTGAGCCTGGCGCGTTCCCTGGCCCGTGCGCTCGATCTGTTCTCGCGCGCCGCGATGGGCCAGGTTCGCGCGTTCATCGAACCGATCCGTGATGCCCACTTGGACGACGTGCAGCGTCACCTTGCGCTGATCAAGCACTTCGAAGCTCGCCTGCGACGCATTTCCGAGCTGCTGGGCTTTCCGCATGGGTCGTCCTACGCCATCGGCAATCCCCGTGTGCACGTGGATGGGCTTCGCGCCCACGAAATCTTCAAGGTCGTGCAGCGGGCACTGGCCATCGAGCGCAACCCCCACCCTTCGTTTCCCAGCGTGGACTATGACGGTCTGAGCCTGCGCTACACGAGCGATCCGGCACCCGTGGCCGAGACCCTGCATAAGCCCCCTGAGATCGTCTGACCCTCTTCAACCCTTATCCCCTACAGGTCTTGCCATGTCCCTGAGCACGCACGAATCGAAGGTCGCGGTCTTTCTCATCGAAAGCGGCCGCGCGCTGGAACTCGCCCAGCAATGGATGCAGGAGGAACACGCCCAGCGTCGCCAGGCGCGCGAGATCGGCCAGGAACTCGGCGTCTCGCGCGTGTACCTGTCCTTCGACACCGGGGTGGTGCTGGGGGTGTATTTCGGCGACAAGCTGGCCGTCCATCCGGACTTTCGCAAGCCCAACCGCAAGGGCGTGAGCTTTCCCAAGAAGCATTCGGGCTGGGCGGTGCGCCTGGCCCAGCAACACGAGCGCAAGCTCACCATGGCGCAGGTCAACAAGGAGCTGGGAATCCCCGACAGCCTGTGCGTGCGCCACGCGGCCGATGGCAGCGAGATCTGGCGCATGCTGTCCTCGCCCGTCAACCCGTCGGGCTTTCTGTCGCTGTCCGACCAAGGGCCTTTCGCGATCTGGACGCCCGACGTGGACGATGCGATCCGCCAGGAACGTGAAGCCGGCAACGAAGTCCTCACATTCCCCAAGGACTTCAAGTTCATCATCGCCGGTACGCGCCGCATCCTGCCCGAGCAATGGGATCTGATGGTGGCCGAGCACCGCCTGGCCAAGGCCGCCCAGGCCGCCGCGTAAGCCTTTCATGAGCGCGCCCGTTCTCGCTTACTGTCCCGTGCCCTTGCGTCATCTGGGGCGCATCGTGCACGAGGGCTGGCCCTTGGCCGGCTTTGAGCGCGCGAAGGCGCAGCCCGGCATCCGCACGTTCGTCTCGCGGGCCAGTCTTCACGAGGTGCTGCTGGACGAGGCCGGTGAGATGAGTGCCGAGGTTGGCGCAGAGATGGGCTGTGAGCCCATGGCCATCCTCACCGTGCGCATCGCCCCTGGCGCGCGCCACGCCCCGGGCGCAGGGTTCGTCTGGACGCTTTTCGATCCGATCGCGCCCGAGGCCATCCTGGCCATCACGGACGACGAGGATGGCAGCCTGGCCATCGAGGGGTTCTCCCCCACGCTGTTGGGCTACCGGGCCGGCGCGCTCGACTCCCCGCGCGGGGTGTTCTTCGCCGACTCGTTCGATGCGGCCTGGATCTACGCCCAGCACAACGGCTCGGAGGTGTGCGCCTATGCGCTGCAGCCCCAGCGCATTCTGGATCTGGAAAGCCCGTATGTCTGGGAAGCCAAGCGCCTTGGACTGAGTGTTCCCGAGGTGCTTGAACACAAGGCCAGCCGACGCGACCCCTATTTCCTGCGCAATCTGGATGCTCGCATCCTCGCCCAGGCGCGCCGCGACGGTTTCGACGCCATTCGGTACAGCCAGCCCACCGCGCCGCTGGCAAACTTCGAGATCGTCCTGGTCGATGCGAAGTCCGCGACACGCCTGGGATTCTGCGACGACCAAGGGGTGGTCTGGCCCATGGATCACGACCTCGGCCTGGAGTCGCCCCCCATCATCCATCGCCTGCCTGAATAGCGAGCCTTGAGCCTGGTCGGGCCGCTGCCTGCCCAGGCATTTTCTTGCGTTTCAGAATTGACACTTTATCGGGATTGCGTTATTCTTTTCTTACTTAAAAAGATGTCCGGCTGGACTCGAATTCAACCCTCACGAACACCCATGGACGCCGCCACGATCAAGTCCGACGTGATTCCCGAGCTGTTCCGTGATCCTTCCCGGATCTCCGAGTACGGAGCCGTCGGGCATCGCGACAGCGCGCAAGAGCTTTCCTCGCTGCTGGATCAGGCGCCGGTCACCAAGCTCTCCGAGGGCATGGCCGGCATCCTGGTGCGTCTGCAGCGCGCACACCCGAAAGTGCTGGCGAAAAAGCCCAGTCTGCTGGATCGTTTTACCGGCGCCGACCTGGAGCGCCGCGCTGTCTACGAGGAAACGCGCATCGATCTGGAAACGCTCATCCGTCGCACAACCGAGCATTCCCTGGGCGTGCGCGGGCTGCTGCTGCAGATCGAGCACTTGCGCGAAAACTTGCAAGCCGACATCGATGCGCTGCGCGTGTACGTGCAAGCCGGCCAGGAGTTCCTGCGGGACAACCCCGACGTGGGGTCGTCCCGCCCCGGGGACATGCAGTTCATCAACCACCGCGATCGCTTTGCGCGCCGCGTGGTCAATCTTCAGACCCTGCTCTCGTCTTTCGAGATGGGGGTGTCCCAGATGAACCTGGCCCACGCGCAGGCGACCGATTTGCTGGATCGCTTCGACGAGGCCATTCACGTGCTCATCCCGATCTGGCGCCAGCACACGCTGGCGCTGAAGGTCTCGAAGTCCCTGCCGGCCACCGACATCGAGCGCGCCGTGGTCGCTCACGAGAACCTGGTGCGCAGCCTCTCGCGCAAGGACGACGCGCCCCAGGCGCGCGTGCCCGAGCGGATGCATTGAACCCCTTTCTTCTGGAGCCCCTGTCATGCAAGACATGAACGAATCGAACCCCCGGGTGACGACCAATGCCGTGGCCGCCGATGTCGTACCGGTCGAGCCCCACGCGAATGCGCTGGCCGTGCTGCAGCCCGACGCGTTGACCAAGCTGGGTCTGTCGGCCGAGGACGTGCCGGCCATCCACGAGCTGGCCACGAGCATCCAGATCGACAACCCGCTGAGCGTCTCGCAGTTCGGCCGCGACGTGGGCGACCACGCCTCGAAGTACACCGACCAGCTTCTGTCCGAGGTGCGCAATCACGATCTGGACGAGGCCGGGCAAAAGCTCACCCAGGTCGTGACGCTGGCCCAGTCGGTCAACATGAATGCGTTGACCAAGCGCCGCTCCAAGCTTCCCGTGGTGGGTCGCTTCATCGACCGGGTGCGCCTGCGCGCGCAGCACTTCCACGGCCAGTTCGAGGCCACCAAGGATCAGATCGAGAACCTGGTGCAGGAGGTCGACACCACGCAGCAGGGCCTGCAGCAGCGCAACGCCATGCTGGAGCAAGGCTTCGAGGCCGTGCGCGAAGAATACCGTCTGCTGGGCCTGCACATCGCAGCCGGGCGCATGCGCCTGGCCGAGATCCGTGCGCAGGCCGATGAGCTTCGCGGCCGCGCTGAAAACCCGATGGACGTGCAGCGCGTGGCCGACCTGGACACGCTGTCCAACAACCTGGACATCCGTATCGGCAACTTCGTGGCCCTGCAGCAGTCGGCGTTCCAGACCCTGCCGCAGATCCGTGTCGTGCAGGCCAGCAACTCGGTGTTGGTCGACAAGTTCCACACCATCCGCGAAGTCACCGTGCCGGCCTGGAAGCGCCAGTTCATGCTGTGCCTGAGCCTCAACGAACAACGCAACGCGGTGGAGATGGCCGATGCGATCGACCACGTAACCCAGGACTTGCTCACCGGCAATGCCAAGCTGCTGCGCCACAACGCCACCGAGGCGGCCCAGGCCAACCAGCGTCTGGTGATCGATGTGAGCACCCTGGAGACGGTTCAAGGCGAGCTGATCGGCACGGTGCAAGACGTGATCCGCATCCAACGGGAAGGCGTGCAGGCCCGCCAGCAGGCCGCTTTGCACATCGAGTCCATGCGGCGTGACTTCCAGGCACGCCTGCAGGCGCCGACCGAGCCTTCGCAAAACCGCCTGATGCAGTGAGCCGGCCCGGCGCCGATGCGCCGGCCACCATCCCTTCAAACCGTCTGTTCACGTCATGTACGAACCCAATGATGGCGGCTCCCTTCGGGGCGCGTCCAGTGACCGACTCGCCGATCTGATGCAGTCTTCGCACGCGCAGGCCGATCAAGACGATCGGGTGGAGTGGGACGACCCCAAGGACGAGGAGTCCACCGTTTCGGGCACGCGCCGTGCCATCGAGCGGTTGAGTTCTTGTGTGCACGGCATCGGGGTGATCAGCCTGGTGCTGGGCGTCGCGGCCTTGGTGTTTCTGGGTATGTCCTGGTCGCAATACAGCCACGAGCAGACCCTGCACGTGGCGCGCACCCTCGACCACATCGAGATCCCGCAGCCCCTGGAAATGCTGGTCTGGCAAGGCAGTCTGGCCGAGCACAATGCCTTGAAGCAAAGCATCGAGGCGACCGAGGCCGCCTACAAGGAGGCATGGGCCAAGGCGTTCGCCCAGCGACGTGTCGAGATGCAGCAGCATGCCGCTCTGGTCGCAAAGCTGCAGAAGCAAGCGGCCGCATCCCAGGCTGCTGCAAAGTCCTCGGACGCGTTGTCCATCCATGCAAAGCAACCTCAGATCGACCTGAAGTCCACGTCGGGAATCGTGATCAATACGGCGTCCCAGCCGGCCCCCGCGTCGACCGATGTCACCAATACGTCGGCTGGACAAGACGACGTGTCGCCTTCCATTCAACAGCTTGACCTGGGCTTGCTGGGCGCACTCAAACCGATCGCGTGGATTGCCGCCATCGGCTTTGGCATCATGGGCCTTCTCAGGATGGCCTCGGCTATTCGCGAAGATGGGAACCTCAATCCTGGGCTTGGCATGTTGGTCGCGGGGGGCTTGATGGCTGCTGTCCCCACCATGCTTGGGTCGATTCTCGCCGACCCTGACATTCCCACGGACATGCCGTCTGCTCCGTCCTTGACTGCCGCTGCCCCGGTGGTGGCCAAGGCGACCTTGCCGGCCGTGCAATCGGCTCATGCGACCGGCGCCGCCGCTGGAAAGATCGCCATCCCGCCGCTGGTTCTGACCCCTCTGCCCAAGGATCCGCAAGCCCATCTGAGCGCGTCCATCAAGGATCAATTCCTGGCGGCTGCGTCCTCGGGCAACGTCGATGCGCTGGCCAGCCTGGCCCGGCCGTTCATCGTGGGCAATGCCATGGCGCAGACCGAGGTGAGCTACGTGCAGGCGCAGTCCTTGTTGATGAGCCATGCCGATGCCGCCCGGATTCTCCCCTATGTCCTTCAGGCGTCCTTGCTGGACACCGAGCGGCTCATGCGCAACCCGCATTCGACCCTGAAGTCCGACGTGATGGCCACGCTTGAGCGCGCGTCCCATGCGCCCCTGACCCCGGCTGCGCAACGCTACGTGCACCTGTTGCGTGTGCGCCGCCAGATGCACCGCGCGCAGGCGCACAAGGATGTTCTGTGGGCCGGGATCCTGGCGGCCCTGATGCTGTCGATGTCGACGCTGGGCGTGAGCATGATGCTGCGCCTGGGTCGGGTGCGCCGAATCCTGCGCGCGCACGACTTCGCCCTGGTGGACTAAGGGCCATGCAGACCCTGCGCTTGGCCGACGACCTGTTCGAGCAGGTGGATGACGGCAAGGGTGTGACCATTCGGATGGGCCGCAAACCCATCCAGTGCGGCCCCTTGCTGCTGCAAGGCGTGCGCGACACCGACTTGCAACGCCTCGTACACGTGGTCGAGGTGCGTTGCACACGCCTGGATGCGCTCACCGAGCACGACCTGGACAGCTATCCCGTGAAGGCCGTCGCGGATCTGGCTGAATCGTTGCGCCGGCACTACCCCGATATCCAACCCGCCAGCGTCGTGACCTACGTGCGGTTCGAGCCCTTCTGGAATCATATTTCGCTTGACGTTTTCTGAGGTTGACGTTATGATTTGTTGTCACTCATAACCAACTTCTGGACGCTTCATGGCTCTGACCGCATCGTATGAGGTGCTGCTCCAAACGCAGCGCGACGCCTTCCAGTCCGAGCGTCAGTCGGCCACGCGCTCCTTGCGTCTGGAGCGTGACGGACAAACCGTTCGAGAGTGCATCCTGGCCTCGGGCTATGCCCGCGAGGACTACGAGGATCTGATGCGGGCGGCCGCCTCCGTGGGCGATCAAAAGCTCGTGCGCGCCGTCGAATCGATCCTGGCCTCCATGCGCGGTCAGTTCGATCGCCCGGTGTCCAGCTTCAAGGCGTTCCAGAGCGTGCTGCTGAACTACCTGCGCCACGAGGCCACCCGTGGGTGGATCTATGTGCGCGGCCGCGACGGAATGCTCTACCCCGAGCTGGTGGTGCGCGTGACGTACAACCCGGCCCATTCGAGCCAGGATACCCCCACGGTGTCGATCGCCACCCTGTGCTACGGACTGGCCAACGACGATCAGCGCCTCGGCATGGCGCGTCATTCGCACACCTTCACGGCCGCCGATGTCAGCCGCAAGCGTGTGGCCGACATCCTGGCCGCACGCGGCATCTTCAAGGAAACGGCGGGCCTGCACGAAGACCACCAGATGACCTTGGACGTTCGCGACAAGCTCAAGCTGAGCCTGGGTCTTCAACTGCGCGTGAACGGCAGCCTCCACGCCTCGGCCAAACGCTTTGAGGCCCTGCCCATCAAATCGGCCAGCGACCATCGCGTCATCTTCGACATGGACGCCGACGACTACGGCCCGCTGTCGATGTCGGCGGATTCGGAGCTGTTCTCGGCGTCCGAAGACGGCCACCAGGACGGTTGCGCCCCGGTGCCCGAGCACCCCCTTGTGCGCGTGTTCGACCTGCGCTTGCACGAGTTCTACTGGGTGAATGCCAGCCTCACGCGGCGCCACGAATACGACCAGAGCCTGCGTGACAAGCTCATCCTGCCGCCCTCGCACCACGACCTGCTGGACGTGCTGACCTCCGATCTGTCGGCCTTCGTCGACGATGTGATCGAGGGCAAGAGCGCGGGCAACGTGATCCTGTGCAAGGGCATTCCCGGCGTGGGCAAGACCTTGACGGCCGAGGTCTACGCCGAGCTGACCGAGCGACCGCTGTACAGCGTGCATGCCGGCATGCTGGGCACGAACGCCGAGAACATCAACAAAGGGCTCTCGACCATCTTCGCGCGCGCCAAGCGTTGGCAGTGCGTGCTGCTCCTGGACGAGGCCGACGTGTTCGTGAGCGAGCGCAGCAGCAACATCCATCAGAACGCCATCGTGGCCGAGTTCCTGCGCGCGATGGAGTATTTCGACGGTCTGTTGTTCATGACGACGAACCGATCCGGCGACATCGACGAGGCCATCATTTCGCGCTGTGGCGCCATCATCGACTATCAGCCCCCTACCCCCGATCAGGCCCGTCGCGTGTGGAGCCTGATGGCCGAGAAAAACGGCGTGGTGCTCGACGAGACCCTCATCGATCGGCTGATCCATCGCTTCCCCGGCATCGTTCAGCGCGACATTCGCAACCTGATGCGGCTGACCCTTCGCATGTCCAAGGCGCGCAATCTGCCGCTGGACGAAGATCTTTTCCGGCGCTGCGCGATGTTCCGCGCCGTTCGCATGACCCAGGAGAACTGACCATGGTCACTCGCATTCGCATCAACGGGGTCGACGTGAGCGTGTCCGGCTCGGGCAACCTGTCCATCCGGAACGGGCGCGTCATCATCAACGGGAAGGACGTGACCCCCGATGTCCCTCAGATCCGTATCGAAGTCCAGGGCGACGTGTCTTCCATCCAGGCCGACGCCTGCGAGCAGATCCACGTCACGGGCTCCGTGGGCGAGGTCAAGACCTCTTCGGGCGATGTCCGCTGCGGGGATGTGGCGGGCTCCGTCCAGGTCATGTCGGGTGACGTGACCTGTGGCAACGTCGCTGGCTCCGTGTCCACGATGTCGGGTGACATCCGGCACCGCTGAGCCGGCTCTTTTCCCTTCGAGGCCCAGCCATGAGTGTCCATTTCCGCGTCTACGTCGGGGTGCAGGTGGTGATGAACCACGTCGCCGATCACGTGAGCACGACATCTTGCCCTTCCTGCGATCACCTGGCTCGTTGCGACGAGGAGCTTTTCTGTCCGCTTTGCGGCGAGGCCATGAAGACGCAAGAACGCGCGCAGGGTTTTCGTCCGTTCGGCACGGGTGATCTTCCCGATGACCTGGATGACGTGTTCTCGGTGTGCTATGGATCGAGCGACGATTCCAGCGTGCTCGTACTCGATCCCAGCGCATCCAATCTGGGTGGCTTCATCATGTCGTCGGACGATGATTTCACCTTCATCGAACCGTTCAAGGACGGGGAAGTGCCGCAGGAAAAGCTCGCACGATTCGAGCGCGAGTTCGCCGACGAGCTGGCAGCCCTGCGTGCGATCGACCCGAAGCTGCGCACGACCTTCGGCGTGCTCGGTTACCGCGACTGAACGCGTCGCCATCCCTCCATCCACTCCCCTCAAACCCCTTGACCATGGAACAGAAGAACGTCGATCCCGTCAAACGTGCACTCATCGCCCTGAGCCTCTTCCTGATCACGGCCTTCGTCTTCGGCTTGACGGGCATGTACAGCCGGGCAGCCTCCGCGCCACAAGCGGCGCAGAACTCTCGGCTTGCGCCGTTTCACTGGAAGGAGGGCAACTTGAACGTGCGTGTCTTCACCGACCCGAGCACGCAGTGCCAGTACCTGGTGTTCCAGACCAACAACTACGGCGCGCTGGGCGTGACCCTGCGGCGCGGCATCGATCGCGACGGCTGCACGTCCTGACTCTCGACCTTCTACTCTCGCCATGACGACCCTGAGCTTCAAGGCCAAGGCCCTGCGGTATCTGCTCGACGAAGACCGGCTGCGCGCGTACCTGCAGGCCATCTGGGATGAGGTGCTGGTGCCCACGTGCGCGGCCAGCAACCATCCGGACGAGCGCGCCAGCTTCGTGCTGGCCTACCTCGACCCCGAGCACCCGGCCACGGAGTTTCGCTTCCAGGGTCGGCTTGGGTTCGGTGGAAAGTTCTGGCTCGATGACCGATTGGTGGGCCGCGTGACGTGCTACCGCGAGGACGAGACTCCCGAGAACCTGGCGATGATCCGGCAGGCTTTGGCGCAGCTCGCCAGCCTTCGCAGCCGGTTCGTGGCCGAGCCAGCCTGAGGATGACCATGAACGATGTCCTGGCGGCGGTATTGCTCCTGGAAATCCTTCTCTTCGCGTTCGGCATCTATCGCATGGAACGCGCCCTGGCGTCCTACAGCCTCGAATCCGTGCGGCCTCGCAACCTCAAGCACGTGCTCGATGGCATGTTGCACACGGTTCGGGCCGAAGGGTCGTGGAGTGAGTTGGAGTTCATGCGCGAGGAGGTGCGGCAAGCCTTGCGAACGCTGGATGACATGCGACACGACAGCAGCCATGAGGCCCTGCGGGCTTCGAAGCGGCAGGTTGAACCTGGCGGCCATGGATAACGCCGCACGTTGCAGCCGATGGCCTCCACGAGGCGCGCGTCTTCTGGTACCATCCCAGAGACATTCGCCGCCTGAAGCCGGCCCTCCGACGCAACGCCTCTAGCCTTTTTTCGAAAGACGATCATGCCTCGCTACACGATTTCCTTTTCCAACATCGCCGGCATCCAGAATGTACAGCGTCCCGACGGCGAGACGTTGCAGTGCATCTACCTGTCCGAGGACAGGCAGCCCGAAGCTTTCCAGCCCGGCAGCATGCGGCGCGGGCAGAAGAACTGGGAGGAGCTGCCGCTGTCGATCCGAGCGGCCGTGAATCGCAACTTCGGCACCGTGTTCGCGTTGCCGGTCATGCAGCGCGAGAACTTCGTGCGCAACTTCCAGCCCCAGGTGATCGATATCGAGCCCGAGGTTTCGAGCGACCTGCGCGACGAGGCCGACGCGGCGCCCCCGAACAACGATCTGCGCCCCTGAGCCGGCCGAGTGGAGAGTGCTGTGAGTCGAACCAAGAAAGGCAGCAAGTCCCCCGGCGCGGACTACTGGAGCCGTCGCCCGGGGAGCGGCTACACCTCGCCCGGCAAGGCGGCAAAGATCGTCACGCACCGCCGTGAGCGACGAGCGAACAAGCCTGCGGCGCGGGACTTTCAAGACTGAAGCGGCAACGAGCATGCAGCTTCAACCTTCCCACATCGGCGTCATGCGCAACATCGAGGCCGGGCTTGGAGCCTGGCACGGCGCCGAGCGGCCGAAACAACGCGGCTACCGAGGCGGCTTGCTGCGAGCCCTCAAGACTGCTGGGCTGATCGACTGGACGATGGATGGCCATCTGGCCCGCTATTACGTGACGGACGCTGGCAAGGCCGCCCTGGCAGCGGCTTGTGGCCAAGAAAGCCGACCAAGGGCGCAGGCATGAATTCGATTTGGTTGCACAGAATTGGATGGCTGGGGTGCGTGGTCTTTGTGGGACTCGTGGTTGTGCCCATGATCGTTTTCTTCGTCCTGGCCGCCTGCATGGAGTACCTGGCCACGGGTCGTTGGAAGCAAGCTTTCGACAATAGCTTGTCCATGGGCAAGCATTTCGAACAGGTACTGTGGCAGATCAGAAGTCTTGGCGGCCGGCTGTCAGTGCCGTGTCCGCCTCAATGAAACATGACGAAGCGTTGCCGCCCACGAACGTGCCAATGCTGCGCTCAGAGAATCAGGAAATCGGTCAATGAACACGCACCAGAAGTACAACACCGTCAATCACCACCACTTCGGCTTCATGTACGAGCGCCCGGACGGCACATCCAATTGGCCCGGCTCAGAACTCATGCTGGTCGAGTGTGTTGACGGGCGCTGGTTCATTGAACAGGAAGCTGGCGATGAATACAACCAATTCCCTGGCGTCGTGAAGTCCGGCCAGGATTTGGATACAGAGCCCACGTTCTACCCTGACGTGGATTCCTGCGCGCGGGCAGCATTCGCGCTGATCAAACAGGTCTATCCGGGCACATCCGACGATAATCTCGCGCGATTTCTGGATAGCTAACACCATGGAGGATGGCCATGAAGAAGCTCACGCCTTCTCCGCAGTACGTCAAGGACTTCCCAATCGCCGCCTCTGTGCCGAAGGCGGCACACGCCCTTCGCCCCATGCGAATCGGGCGCGACGAGGTGGCCATTCACTACACAGCCACCAGTTTCGTCGACCCTTACAGGGGTTGCGAGATCACGCTGCGACGTATGGAGTCCTGCGGGTTGCTTGAGCCTCGCACCGATGGGCCTCTGCGAGGTTCGCGCTTCGTCGACGTGCTCGACGAAGACGGCGACATCCTCGACACCATTGGGGTCACCCGGCATGGGTTCGAATATCTTCGATCCAAGCTCCGATTCCGCCGCGAGGCGGTGGCGAAGTGACCACGGAAAGAGGGAAAGTCATGCAATCCATTGAAGATATCAACGACATCGTGACCCCGGAAACGGGTTGGCGCGTCAAACTCGGAGTCTCGCCTCATGACCAGTCCGAGTTTCTGCGCTTGTATCGGGTCGATGATGCCTCTGGCCAAGAAGTCTTTATCACGTCGTTGCCGCGAGATACTGGGGCTGGGACGATTTGCGCATTTGGCGAGGCATGCAAGCACTACTACAAGCTGGGCAAAGTTCAGCGAGGCTTGTTGCCGGGCCGAGTTCAAGAAGGCTTCTCGTCTTAAAATGACCATTCCTGAACGATCATGATCTCCGCGCCTATAAAAATTAAGAAGCATCTTGAAACGCTGAGACAACGATTCCTGTCTTATGCGCTCACGCCTGATCAGTTATCAAAACGGTTGGATCTTTCGGGGAAGGATGCCACGGGCTGTTGTCTTGACGATTTTGTCCTGCCGAGCAGCTCATTCCGGAATGCCAATCTGTCCCATGCATCCATTCGGAGAGCCAAGATCAACTTGAACTGGGAGTCTGTCCAAGGCATGCAACTCGAAGGCGCTGATTTGAGCGGCTCCATGTTTCAGTTCAGCGTGGATCTGCGAAGATCAGTCGATGTGGGCCTAGCTCAAAGCCATATCGAAGAATTTCTGGAGTTGTTATCGCATGCATCGCCTAACGGACGAGAAGGGTTCTGTTTGACTATCGGCTTTCAAATGCGCCACGGGATCATGCGGATCACGTTGCCCAATCCGTTCGACTTGAAACAAAGCCTTCAACCCGGGACGCCGCTCATGCAATTTTTGTCGAACGAAAGCCAAGCGATCAATCTACCTGCCGGGGGGTCGGCTGCCGCCGCATCCGTCTGAGTAGACATTTGCAGATTTATGGCGTATGATTTGAGCCTTCCCATGGAGGTCATGTCATGAAGTTGCTCATCGAGTTGCGAGCCGCCGAAGGCGGTGACGATGCCAAGCTGCTGGTGCCGGAGCTGGCGGGCATGTACATTCGATACGCCGAGCGCGCGGGCGCCTCGGTCGATGTCGCCGAAGAGGCCCGGGGCCATCTTTGACCTCCTGATCGAAGGATCTTCGATCGAGTGTCTGTTGCATGAATCCGGGGGCCATCGCTTTCAGCGTGTGCCGCCCACGGAGCGGCGCGGACGTGTGCACACGAGCACCGTGACGGTCGCCGTGTTCGAGGTTCAGCCCGAGGTGAGCTGGACGCTGCAGAGCGTCGACATCCGGGAGATGTTCACCAAGGACACCGGGCCTGGCGGACAGCATCGCAACAAGACCGAAACCTGTGTGGTCTTGCGCCATCTGCCCACGGGCATCGAGGCCAAGGCGTCGGCCAAGAGCCAATTCCAGAACCGACGCACGGCGCGCGCCATGCTGGAGGCCCGTGTGGCCGAGCACTACCGCCAGCAAAACGATCGGGCGCACGCTGTCGATCGCAAGGCCAAGGTCGGCTCGGGCATGCGGGGCGACAAGATCCGCACGTACCGCGAGCAGGACGACCGGGTGATCGATCACCGCAGCGACATCAAAGCTCCTTTGCGCAAGGTGTTGGCCGGCCACCTGGAGCTTCTGGCCTGACGGCCGGCTCCGTGGTGTAGGCTCTTGCCCTCATCTCGTCGACATCGAATCATGCAACCTCTGCCCCATCCGTTGCGCTTTCGGGCCGAGTGGCCTGTGGCGCAAGAATTTGAGCATCGCCTGCAGGAGCTGTCCGAGCATGGCGCCTTGGTTCCCAAGGCGGCGCATGAGCAAGCCATGCAGGCGCTCACGCGAGCCCATGCCGTGCGCGGGGTGTCGGTGAAATCGATGGATCTGCGCGCTTTCGGCGTGCAGGCCATGCAGACCCTCGCCTGGGGCCAATGGCGCATGCACGGCTCGAAGGTCTACATGCTCACGCCCGCCTTGCGCGATGCCTTTGCGCATTCGGACGTGAGCGAGGTGCGCGTCGACGATCTGGATTTCCCGCACACCAGCCTGTACATCGGGTTCGATCCCCAGGACGATCTTTGCCTGGATCTGGGCTGGCCCGTGGACGGGGCCTACGTGCTGTATGCGCCGGGCGTGTCCATGCGCATCGTCCTCACCTCGCGTGCCCCGCAGGGTGTGCCCTGGTTCGACCGCGTGGGCGACACCTACGACCTGAGGATTTCCGCCCAGCACTTCGGGCTGGACATGGAGGCGGCCATCGACGCCGCGCTCGCGGACGACCTGAACGATTTGCGCCAGGCACACGCGAAGATGGTGGCGCAGGGGTCGACCGTCCCCGGCGCCTTGCAGGCCAACCAGACGATGATCGACATTCATCTGCGCACGCGAGATACCCTTCGGCGCGTGATGAGCCTCGTGGCCAACACCCTGTGCTACCTCAGCGCCTACCCGGAGGATCAGCAGACCCAGTGGCTGGAGGGTGCGCCTGCGCGCCTGGTCGAGCAGTCCCAGTCCGGGCCGCCCACGCAGGTGCGGCGCGCGCGCTCCAAGCTGTGGGCGCTCGGACACACCCGGGTGACACGCATCGGCATGGCCTTCGAGCCCGAGGCCACGCAAGGCGCCAGCAAGCACCCGCATTGGCGGCGCGGACACTGGCGCATGCAAGCCCACGGCCCGGCCCACTCGCTTCGCAAGCTGCTGTGGATCCACCCCGTGCGCGTGAACCGCGCCGGCATGGAGGAACCCGACATCATCCGGGTCGACGTGCCGCGCCCGACGACCTCCCCGTGAAATTCGCCGTCAAGAAGCCATGCGCCAACTGCCCCTTTCTGCGCGAAGGGGCCATCGAGCTGCAACCCGGGCGGCTTGAGGAGATCGCGCAGACCCTGCTCGACGACACGACGCATTTCCAGTGCCACAAGACCGTGTACGGCCCGCGCGGGGGGTGGCTGGGTCGAGCAGGAAGACGGCAGCGAGCGATTCGAGCCGTCGGGCGAGGAGAGCTTGTGCGCAGGCTCGATGATCTACTTGCTCAAGGCCGGCCGCCCCAACATCGCCATGCGCCTGGCCCAGCACCTGGGTCTGATCGACTTCGAGGAACTGCTGCGCCAAGCCGACGCCATCATCGAGCCGCTTGCCGTCAAGGCGCCATGCGCGATTCGTCAACCCCGCAGGGCGCGCAAATCGACCGGCAGCTCTTGACGGAGGCTAGGGAGGCCCCGGACGCATGGGCTCCTACATCGAAGGTCGTTGGCGTATTCTCAGGAGTCGTTCCCGTCCCCGAGAGGTCGCCATGAAAAACCCTTTTCGTTCCCAGCGATCGCCTTCCATGGAGGACGTGGGGCAATGGCTCCAGATCCAGCCTTCGCAGGTGCGGTGTTCGGGCTTTTCCGATTTCCCCCAGCGCGATGTTCTCCGTCTTGCCCGCTCGGCTGTGCAGCAGCACCTGGCCGCTCATGCGGAGATTGCTCCGGTGGCGGCCCACATCGGCGTCCTCAAGAACGGGCAGGTTTCCCTGATGGATCACAGCGGCTGGGCTGTCACGTTCCACACCAGCCAGGCTTGCGTCGGAGAACTGGCCTCCTTCCTGCGCGAGTTCGACCCACGTGCCTCGGTGACGAGCGCCCCCTTGCAATGCGTCTTCGCCGACGAGGAAGACCGCATCATCGAGCAAACGTTTCTGGCGCGCCACGCCTTGCAGTCGTCCTCGGACGAGCTGCCCGAAGAGGATGCTTCTGCCGGCCCATCTCTGGCTCCGGCCGCTTCTTGAGTCGGCCCTCGACCCTTGGGGGCGTTCAAGCCGAGGTTGGCAGGGGCGTCAGTCCGGAAGATGCCAGCGTTTGCGATGGATCCCATCGATCACCACCGAGTGCGCGCTGATCGCATCCCACGGGTGCGTGCGTAGATCGCCGAGCACGATTTCCAGCAGCGGCAGGTGAGCCTCGCGCGCCAGGCGAAGCTTGCGCTCATCCAGGGCGTGCGTGACGGTGATCTCGATGCCCAGGCGCTGCTCGCCCAGCTCGGCCAGCACATCCACGCGCAGGCCGGCCACGGTCTGCTCCGCCTGCACGCGATCAAACGTCAGCCAGCGCGGGCCGCATAGCTCCACGCCGCCTCGCACCATGGCCGGGGTCATGCAGGCGCGCGCGTGCAGCAGCAGCCGCTTGGCCCCCTGGTGCCAATCGGTTTCCAGCGACTGCGGCACGCGCACAGCCCGAGCGGCGCGACACGACGCGCCATCCCCGGCTTGACGATGCACAAAGCCCGCACTCCTGGCGCGCTCGCGCAAGAACACAGGCTGGCCGCAATGCACGCAGCGCAGCTCGGCCGCCGTGGTTTGCATCTGCGTGGCCAACACCATCTCACCGTCTTGCAGGGCCGCTTGCGCATGGCCCTGCAGGTCTGGATTTTCCCAGGCCCAGGGGTCATCCTGAACGGTCGCGGTGTCATGCATGTCGCCATTGAACACAAGGCTGGACAGCCTGACAACGATGCGCACTTTGAACTTGACAGTTTGCGCTCTTTGCCGTAGTATTTCATCTCAACTGGAGACTGCGCTATGGCCAAGATCGACTTCCCGTTCCTTCCGCAGCCCGAGCCCGTGCGCAGCCTGCTGCTGGCCGCAAGCGACGTGCTCGGCCAGCTCAATGAGACTTCCCGCCAGGTGCTGCTCGATGCCCTCAAGCCCTTCGAGCGCATCACCACGCAGGTGGTCGAAAGCCCCGAGCATCCCGTGTGCAAGCAATGCGGCAGCGCGCTGGTGCGCGGCTACTGCGTCGATTCGACCTGCCTGTACAGCGACTGGACGCAGGACATCCCGCGCGAGCTACCCGAGCGGTACAGCGCCAAGGATGTCGAGGCCCTGACCGGGCGCGCCAAGCGCATTCGCGTGCGTGCCGAGGTGCATTCGGACGATCGCGCGATGGAGGTCGTCGTCGACGATGTGGCCGCCTGGTTCGAGGAGGCTCGTCCCGAGGATGTGCTGGCCCTGGATGCGCACGACTGGGGCGGCTGCGAGGCGGCCGACGATGTGGCGCTGTTCTTCGCCCGACAGGGGATCGCCGGCATGCACGATGAGAACCCTGCGCTTGCGGCGTTGTTCGCCTACGTGCGTGGCCGCCGCTCCATGGGGTTCGAGTGCCAGGTCGATGCCGGGCAGGCGATGGCCTGGCTGCGCCGCTGGCGCCCCATGCTGGCCCTGGCCATCCAGTGCCAGGTGCACGGTGTGAAGTTCTCGCGCGCCACGGTGAAAGACACTTCGGGTCAGCCCGTCGAGCGCTGGAGCTGGACGTGCGACCACGTGATCACCCAGGGCGGCCTCTACGTCACCTTGGACGACGCCGCCCGACAAGCCGCTGTGGTGTTGGGCCTGCGTCAAACGCCCCGGGCGGGCGCATCAAGCGATTGAAGACCCATTCCAGATCGCTTCAGCACACCCTTCTGCCTCTCATCCTTCCATTCCCCAGGAGCCGTTTCTCATGCCCTATGCCATGCAGGTCAGCCTCGATGGCGGCCAAACCTTTGTCGATGCGCCGCAAGGCGTGGTCGTGTTGTACCCGAAGGTGGACGTGCCCGGCGAGGACGAGCGCGGCCAGGTGAACTTCAGCTTCACCGAGGAGGGCCTCATCACCGATGTCTGGGTCAGCCGTGAAGAACACCTCGACCACAACATCGGCACGTCCAGCCAGATGCTCGACGACATCGTGGGCGATCTGGTCGACGTCAACGACTGAACGGCGGCCCCAAGGGGCCATGCGCCCCTTGGGTGGTCAACCTTGCGTCTTGGTGCTGCCAAGCAGCGACTTGGCCGCGTCCGCGATCTGCCCGACGAGCTTGGTCGCACCCTCGGCCGCCTCGGTGACATCCCCCACCAGTTGACCTTTCAGCTCGTCGTGCGCCGAGGCGACGGCCTGGCGCGCGAGCTTGTCCACCAGCGCCGGAGCCTTGTCGCTGGCCGTTTGGATGACCTGCTCGGCAGCGGTCTTCACCAGCGACGCGGTGGCCTCGGTGGCCGCATCCTTCACGGAGGAGGCGATGCCCGAGGCGATTTCCGGCGCCATCATGGCTGCCCCCGCAATGAGATGACCGATCATGTCGATAGACTCCTTTTGTCTCGTGCTAGCGTAGTTTGTCGTCGATTTTTTGTCAACTCCTACGGGCGCCTTCGTTCCTCGTGGGGCGGCGTAAAATGTCGTGGCCTGCGTCGATTTACTCGATAACAGGCTTGGGTTATGGTTTCATGCATGCTGGAACACTGCGTTTCGCGGTGCTTCGAACTGCGCGAGTGGAGCCATGTCCGAGAACGAAACGACTGAAGAATTGCCTGTTGCTGCGCCCGCCGCCGAGCCCGGCTCGGATGGGGTGTATGCCCACATCGCGCGCCAGCCGATTCTCGATCGCAAGCAGCAGACCGTCGGATACGAGTTGCTGGCGCGGGAAAGCGCCACCAGCACGGAGGCCCCCAAGCATCACTCGCGCGAATCCGACAGTGCCCTGCTCTTTCACGCGCTGTCGAGCATCGCCTCGGAAAACCTCTTCGGCAACAAGCTGGCGTTCATCAACGTGCGTCTGCAGGATCTGGGGGCCGACCACTACGAAATCGTCAAGCCCGATCGCATCGTGCTGGAGCTGCCGCGCGCCGAAGGCGACGATGCGGCGCAGATCGAGGCTGCGGCCAAGGCCATGCAGGCGCTGCGGCTGCGAGGGTTTCGCCTGGCGGCCGGGGTGTTCGCGCTGACCACGCCGTATGCCTCGTGGGTGGAGCATCTGAGCTACGTGCAGTTCGACATGAAGACCGTGCCGCACCAGGCCATCGGCGCGATCATGTACCGGCTGTCGAAGATCGCGCACATCCAGATCCTGGCCGAGAAGGTGGAAACCACGGAGGACTTCAAGGCGTGCTTCGACGCCGGCTTCCATCTGTTTCAGGGCTACTACTTCGCGCACCCTCAGACCATCAGCGCCAAGGTGATCAACCCGGCCTACACGACCGTGCTGCAGCTCCTGGATCTGGTCAATCGCCAGGCCGAGGTGCACAAGCTCGAAGAAGTGCTCAAGCGCGATCCCGCGCTGTCGTTCAAGCTGCTGCGCTACATCAACTCCTCGGGCTTTGGCCTGATGACCGAGGTGACCTCGTTCCGCCACGCCGTGGTCATCCTGGGCTACAAGAAGCTCATGCGCTGGTTGGTGCTGCTGCTGGCCACGACGCCGGGCAACAGCTCATCGAGCAGCCAGGCGCGGGTGGCCATCACACGCGGGCGCATGATGGAGCTGCTGTGCAAGCAGCACCTGCCCGAAGACGAGTGCGACAACGCCTTCATCGTGGGCGTGTTCTCCATGCTCGATGTGATGCTGGGCGTGAGCATGGATCAAGCGCTCAGCGAGGTGCCCTTGTCCGATCAGGTTGTCCTGGGCATCCAGGGCGGCGGAGGCGTGTTCACGCCGTACATGAACATCGTCAAGGCGTGCGAGGACGGCGACTGGGCAGGCATCGAGATGCACGCCGGCCTGCTGAGCCTGAACAAGGGCCGCGTGTCGATGTCGCATCTCAACGCGCTGGCCTGGGTCGAGGCGCTCGGCATCTGAGGCCCAGCAACCCACTTGCCAGAAAAAGCGGCATGTGCCTGCCGACCCTGCCTCGCGCATCATGACCGCCGTCGACCCCAGCCGCGCCCCGCTGCCCCCGCGCGCCATCCAGGTGGCGCTGATCGGCGGCGTGATCGTGCTGGTGGCCCTGATCGTGCTGGGCCACGATTTCAATCCCAGTCGCACCTTCGTCGACCTGGGCATCCTTCTGGGCCTGCCCTCGGTGATCGTGCTCACCCTGCGGATCCAGCCGACGCTGGTGGGGTGTCGGTATCGCCTTCGCGGCGGTGGATTTCGGGTGTACACGCCGGGCGTGGCCCTGTGGGTGGCTTTCATGGTGGCCGCCTTGTCGTTCGCGGCCGCCTGGTGCACCTTCGGGGTGGCTGGCAACCGCGTGATCGGACATCGCGACGCGGCCCTCTACACCGTGTCGGGCAAGGCCACCTACAGCCGTGGCCGCAGCGGCGTGTGCTTCAGCCTCAGCATGTACGAGCAAGCCCACCCCTTGCACATCGTGCGCCTGTGCACGTCACAGTCCTTCCAGGAGCAAACGCCTTTCGGCGCGACGCTGCGACTGCGCGAGGTGCGCTCCTGGTTCGGCGATCAGGTCATGAGCTACCAGCGCGTGTTCGTCACGCATTGACGTTCTTGAATTTTCGAGGTACTATTGTGGCGCCGAGACATCAGGATGCCATGATGAATCATCACTTCCCGCGCCCTGCGCATTTCGCCCACGCGTCATGACCCGCCCGGCCGGACTGATGCCCGAGGGCCTGGTGCTGTGCTGCGAATGCGCGCAGCCGCTCACGCCCGAGGAGGCGCACTACTTCGAGAACCGGTGCACGCAGTGCGAGGTCGAGGCGCACGAGCGCATCCAAGCCTGGCGTGCCGGAGCCGAAGACCCCGAGCTGGAAGCCAGGCTGTTCGGCCCGCCCGCGACCCTGCACTGACGCGCGGGCTCCTCCCTTAGTTTGACAATTTCTGTGTTTTGCGGTATTCTTTGTTGAACAAGGAACCGCCATGCCCATCGAACAAGAAATGCCCCTCGCGGGGCGCGCCGTGGATGCCCTCGCCCATGTCCTGCTTGATCACGTGGCCTGCGTCGCGTGGAGCGGGGGCAAGGATTCCTCGGCTGTTCTGGGGCTGGTTCTGCAGGCCGCGCTCAGGCTGAGAACACAGGGTGTGAGCGTTGCGCCCATTCTGATCACCCACGGCGACACGCTGGTGGAAAATCCCGAGGTGCGGGCCTATGCCGATGCGGAGATTGCGCGCATTCGCGCCTGGGGCCTCGAACACGGCGTGGCCGTGAAGGTGCTTGTCGCGCGGCCGAACCTCACCGAGAGCTGGCAGATGCGCGTCATCGGGGGTAAGGGCCTGCCGGCTTTCCCCGGGGGTAATCACGATTGCACCACCGACATGAAGATCCAGCCCATGCAGCGCCTGCGCAAGAAGGTGCATCGCGAGATGGATCAGGATGCCGATCGCCCCGTGGTCACCATCATCGGCACGCGCTTCGAAGAAAGCCCGCAGCGTGCAGCGCGCATGCGCGAGCGCGGGGAAAGCCCTGAGCAGGTGTGGACGGGCGACGACGGTGCGCTGTACTTCTCGCCCATTGCTCTGTGGGGCATGGACGACGTGTGGGAATACCTCGGCTACTGCCGCAGCGCTCATCCGGATTTCCTCACCTTCTCCAGGTTCGAGGATGTGTTTCGCATCTATGCGGACGCTGCCGGCACCACTGCGCCGTCGTGGGCGACATGGCCACGAAGGGCCAGTCCAAGCCGTGCGGCGCGCGCACCGGATGCGCCGTGTGCACCCCCATCGGGCGCGACAAGAGCCTGGAGGCCATGATCGAGGGTGACGAGCGCTACGCGTATCTGCGGGGCCTCAATCGCCTGCAGCACTTTCTCGTGAACACGCGCTGGGACTTCTCGCTGCGCAACTGGATCGGCCGCAGCGTCGACGATCAGGGACTGGTGACCATCGCCCCCGACACCTACTCGCCCGCGATGCTGCAGCGTCTGTTGCGCTACGCGCTCACGCTCGACGTGCGCGAGCATGCGGCCGCGCTTCCAACTGATCGACCTGAAGATGCTGTTGGCGATCGACGCGCATTGGAACCTGCAGGGATTCGCCCGTCCCTTCGAGGCCCTGCGCATCTACCGCGAGGTGGTCGAGCGTGGCGCGCGCTTCGATGTGCCCGAGGTGGCTGAAGTCCCCAAACAGCCCATGCCGGCCAAGCGCTACATCCACGTGGGCCAGCCCTGGGATGAGCAGGCCGAGCTGCTGGGCCTGCGCGATCTGCAGGCCGAGTTCGCGTGCGGCTCGGAGAGCCTGTGCATGGGCACGCGCCAGACCGCAGGAGGCCGCACCATCCTGGACGTGATGACCGCGCCTGCCTTCGACTTCGACGACGACAGCGTGGGCGACTTCTTCGCGTTCGAGTACGACCGCATCCTGGACGCACTGGATGGCGGCGAGGACTTCGGCCCCACGGGCGGCTACCTCTACTACGCACGCATGGGCATGCTGCAGTTGTCGAGCACGGCCGTGTCGAGTATCGACACCATCCTGCGCCGCACCTGGTGGAAGCACAGCCAGGGACTGGCCGGCTGCATCGACGTGGACGACCTCATCGCACGCTCGCACGCCTCGCGCCAGGAGGCGCTGCAAGCCGCTGGGATCGCCCAGCCGCTGGCGCAGGCGGCTTGAGGTCGGCCACGAGCCCTGGCCTGGTCGTATTGGCCGTACAGGCCGCACTTTCTGGCATTTCTACGGCCATGAGCCAGGCGCGCCGACGGGTTCATCACTGTTGCCTATTCTGCTTTGACGGTTTTTTCTTCTTGCTGTATTATTTATTCATCCGTCCTCAAGATAGCGTCATGCTCATCAAACTCGAAGACCTCAAGGATCGTGCCCTGGATTTCGCGACCGCCCGAGCCGAGGAGGTGCGCGCGCATCTTGCGCCTGGACGCTGGACGGATCGGGTCATCGACGGCCGCTTCTTCCCCAGCCGAAGCGGGGATCAAACGATCCTGATCATCCAGCGCAACGGCATCTCGCTGAAGGCGCCGAAACCCGGTGAATCGACCTGGGAGGCCACCATCTTCGTCGATGCCTACGACGACTACATCGTGCAGCTTGGCGACTCGGCCATCCAGGCGGCCCTGCGCTGCCATGTCTTCCGGTGGCTCGGGGATCGCATCGAGATTCCCGAGCAGATCCTGAACTGAGTCGGCAACGAGCCATGCGCAATCCCTTTCGCAATCCCCAGCGCCGTCAGCAGTTCGAGGCCATGCTGAGCGACCACGCGGCGCGCCATGGCTGTCTTTTCCATCCCGACGGGCGCGAGAACCATTCGAACAACATCGGGCAGGCGTTCTGGCGTGGCTACCACGGGCAGCTCGCCGCCTGGATCGATCGCGACATGCCGCTGCACGTGGCCTACGCCGCAGGCGAGGCCGTCGGTCGTAGCCATCGCGCTCAAAGCTCACTGGCACAGCCGGCTGGCGAGGACGCCGCAACCTCTCTTTCGCCCGTGCTCGGCTACTGGCGTGAGCCCGACCTGCGTCCGGCACCTGGCGCGCGCATCGCTTGGATCGCCCCGCAACCCATGGGTCTGCAAGTCTGGCGCGGCCTGGTCGCAGGCCGCCACGTCGCCACGATCCGGCGCCAACCCGCCCATGGTCGCAGTGCCTGCTCGGCCAGTTTGAAAGGCTGGATGTGGACGACCCATCAAGCGGGTTCCACCGCCGAGCGCATGGCGATCCCTGAGTCTCCGACGCGCGGTTTCTCCGGTCTTCGCGCCGCCAAAGCAGCCCTGCAGGCCGCGCTTTCTTCCTGATTCATTTCGAGCGTGCGCCCCATGTCCCACGATTCCAGGCGGTAGGCTGGCGCGCAGCCCGCCTGCTGCCTCGTGCGCTCGTCTACGATTCTCGTGTGTGTTCTCCGTCACTGTTCGCCACCATGCCTCGTACCGAAAAGCAGCTTGAAGCCATCATCCGCCCGATGGCGCAGGCGCGCTATGAGGCGGACTTTCTGTTCGGTGGACTGGAAGGCTCCTTGCAACGCCTGGGCGAGGATTTTGGCGGGCTGGAGCTGACGCCTGACTTCCAGCGCGGGCACGTCTGGACGCCTGATCAGAAGCGCCACTTCATCGAGAATCTGCTGCGCGGGATCATCAGTACCTCGGGGCTGACCATCCAGTTCAACTGTCCGCAGTTCGAAGAAAACTCGGCCAGGCGTCGCGACCAGGACTTGCCGAACCATCTGCAGTGCATCGACGGATTGCAGCGTCTGACGGCCGTGCTGGATTTTCTTCGCGGCGAGGTTCAGCCCTTCGGCCTCAGCCGGGATGACCTGGTGGGCTCACGCTACGACCCCAGGCGCATGACCTTTCATCTGCGCGTGGCGATCTTCGCCTTCCAGCGTCGCGAAGATCTGCTGCAGCACTACCTGGATCTCAACGCCGGGGGCACGCCGCACTCCCCGCAGGAAATCCAGCGCGTGCGCGGTCTGCTGGAGCAGGCCCGGGAGCATCAGCGCGGCGCCAGCGACATGGCACCGGACGAACCCAACCCCGATGCCAGGTTGGAAGACACGGATTTGAAACCGTAATCCTTGGGGGAATCCTCCCAAGGGCGACCGGCCCGCGCTTCGACGGGCTGCCCCGTTTTTCACGATGCGCGGCAAAGGGCGAGATGCCGCCGAGCGCGACAGTCGCCAAGGCTGGCTGCTCGAACTCCAGGGGGGCGGATCTTCGCCGTGCAAGCCCTCGGTGATCGTCTGCGGCGCGAGTACCACGATCATTTGTGCTTGACCTTTTTGACGTGTTGCAGTAGTATATCTGCTACACAAATGCATTTCTTGATCCACCATGCCCGATCCGAATGACCTGTTGCGCCGCGCTGCACGGCTTTGTGAATTACGTGCTGCCAAAGACCTTGAGGAGGAAGGAGGGACGCAGCAACTGATGGACGACGCCGCATCCTTGCGCGCCTTGGCCGATGAATTGGAATTAGGGAATGTGAATGAAACCCTGATGCGTTGTGCTCACCTGTTTCGTGAGGCCGCATTTGGTCGAGAAGAAGGTCGGCAATTGGCCTCGAAACTCACTAATATTGCGGCCTTTATTAGATTGCAAGCGCCAGGTTTATGATCGATAAAAAATAGCAAGCTTTTCGCTTGACACTATTGCTTTCTTGCAGTAGTATATCATCCATCCCATTGCCGAGATTCATCCCATGAGCTATCCCGACATCACCAATCTTGCGCAGCTCTCGAAGTGGTTGCGCCAGGCCCCGTGGACTGTCGCACAGCGATCGGCCGTGCATGCCTTCCTCAAAGCCGCCCAGGGCTACCCGAGCAGCGTTGTGGCCTCGGCGCTCAACCGCCAGACATCGGGCGTGGACTGGAGTGGCAACGGGAAGATCTACATGGCCTTGAACTACGGCGAGGCCCAGGGGTTGAACGTATCGTCTTCGAGCCACGAGATGAAGTCGGTGAGCCTGGATCGGCTCATGACCGATCTTCGCGAGATCATGGACGTTCGCCAGGCCAAGCGCGCGAGCCGCCAGCGGCTGCTCGATCGCGAAGCTCAACACAAGGAGCCGCGCCCCCTGCCCGACGCCCGGCGCAAACGCTACATCGAGATCGCCCAGGCCCGGCGCGCCATCGAGGCGCAGATCGATCAACTGCGCGCTCAAAAGCGTGTGCTGGTCGATGAGCTGACCCAACTCGTGGGTGTGGCCAAAGGCGACGAGATCGACCTCGGGCGCTTCGGAGCCTTCAAGGTGCTGGCCATCGAGGATGCCGACTTCGACTTCGCCTCGCCCGACGGCGAAACCCTGTATGCCGGGGTTCGTTGCACGGTGGCCCCGCGCAACGCCAACGGTTCGTACTCGCACCGCAGTACCCTGAGTCGAGGTTTTCCCGACCGCGAGGTGCCATTGTCCGCAACCCAACTCTACGCCCTCAAGAGGGGTGCGCCGTGAGCAAGCACGCATCGGTTCTGGCCGCCGAGGCCGTCGTGGAGGCCAAGAAGCATGAGCTGGGCGAGGCGCGCGCGCACGTCGAGCGACTCGAACGCGAGTACCGTGAGGCGCTCGATGGGGTGCGGCATGCCCAGCATCAGGTCGACGCCACTCTGCCTCAGTGCGACATGGTGCGCACTTCCGGGATCGGCGGCGACGAGACGCGCCGCGAGCGCGTCGTCATCGTCCGCAAGACGCCATCTGGCATGCTGGTCGTGCGCCTGGTCGGCGGCCTCGACGGCGAGGCGCGCTTCAAGAAGGATTCTCGCACGGGCCGTTATCTGGAGGTGACGCAGCGCACATCGTTCATCTCTGACTACTGGGAGCTGCAAGGCATCCCCGCCAGCTTCACGAATTAACGCTTGACGTTTTCACTGCTTTGCAGTATTCTTTGTGTTCAACGCAAAGGATACTGCCATGCAACTGAAGATCTCCATCCTCGATGGTGACGTGCTCGATTTCGTGGTGTCGTGCATCGAGCGCTGGGGAGTTGGCGGCGTCTTCCAGGAAGACCGCAAGCGTGCGCTCGCCCTGCTCAAGCGGGGCGTCCTTCCGCGCCCCTACAGCCGGGACTTTGCCCTGGCCGGGCCGATCATCCTGCGCGAGGGCATCGACTTGCACCAGCACAAGCATCGGCCCTACATCACGAGCGACTACAACGCGCGCACCGCTGCGCGAGCCGGCGCTCAGGTCATCGGTCGAGCCTTGCTGGTCGGGCCTGGTCGCGCCGTGCGCGAGCCCCGCGTCCTCGGGCCGAACGAAGGCAAATGGTTTGCCCGCCTGGCCATCGACAGCAACCCTTTCGGCTGGACGGTGAATGACTGCATGAGCGACACGCCGATGCTCGCCGCCATGCGTTGTCACGCCAAGTCGGTGCTCGGCGACTATGCCGAGGTCGACGATGACGTGGTGAAGATCCTCCGGGACTTGCAAGCCGCCCGCGCGGCCTGATCGATTCGGCCGGGCATTCCCTGAGGACGCCCGGCTTCATTTTAACTTGACACTATTTGCCGATTGCGGTATTATTTTGTCATGTCACGGATTCAAGCTCAAGACCGAAAGGCCCGCCTGCCCATGTCCAGCGCCAAGCCCAGTTCCTCCTACGTCTGCACGAAGTGCGGCAAGGAGCATGCGTTCCCCGCCTATGTGTATGCCCACTGGGACATGGAGGTGATCCACACGTGCGATTGCGGAGCCAAGCACGTGCTCTTGCGTGGCGTGGCTCGTGTGCAAGCGACTGCGGCCGAGCCGGATGCCCAGGTGGTGGGCAGGCTTCCGCGCGGTGTGTCCACGGCGCTGCGCGGCATGACGCGCCACCAGCTTGAGGATGTGCTGGATGGGGCCTACGGCTTTTCCTGCTACGACGATGTCATGGGCATGTTCACCTGGAAAACCGCCGACACCGGCGAAGTCATCCCCACCATCTACGATCGCTCGTGCCGTAAGGTCTACTTGCTGCAGCCCGATGGCCAGCCGGCCATCGAGCAGGATGGCTACGAGGGGTACGGTGTGTTCGGCGGCGTCGACGCCCTCGTGTGGCTGGCGCGCCGCAACCTGCCGCCCCAGCGCGCTGCGAAGATGTCCGAGCAGGCATTGCGCACGGCCGGGATCGCGCTGATGAACGATTTCGAGATCGTCGTCGACCGGTCGGGTGTGCCCTACACGGTGTGGCATCCGGCCGATGCCGTGGTGCCCGAGATCGAGCATCTGGGCGTGAACTGGAACGCGCCGATCGAGCGCTTCGGCGGCCGCTGCGCCAACGATCTGTTGCGCAGCGGGGATCTTCGCTGCGTACCCCTGCTGGAGTTCCGGCCGGGTCTGCGACCCTTCCCCCTGAAGTTCAGCTTCGATGCGCATGCGCGCTACGAAGATCTTCCGGCCTCGGAGGAGGCTTGAGCAGGCGGCCTCCAGGGGCGCGGCCGCTTGTACACATCGGCATGAACACATGTGTGTTCATGCTCCTCTTGACCGTTGGACATGATTTGTAACATTCTGGAGATTTGTACACTCGACACTTCCTGACCCAGCTTGTACTATTTTCCACGCTCATCTGACACTTTTCAGATCCGCCCGCCTGCATCGAGAACGCGATGGCTCGACCGCAGGCGACCCTTCCAACGCCTGCTTCGAGGTGCATTCATGTCCAGCTCTTTGTCCGTCGCGCTGTCCAGGCTTCGCGCCAAGGCGTTGCTGCGTCCTTCGTTCATGGCCACGTTCGACGCCCATGTGACGTTCCCCATCGAGATGTCGTTCGATGCCGACGGGCTCAAGAGTCTGACGCCGGATCAACTGGAAGCGCGCCTGGGTGGCATCCTCCAGGCCACGCTGCAGGAATGGATCAGCGGCGAGGAATGCCCCATGATCCACGCGGCCAGCGAGGTCAGCGTCAGCGTGGGTCTGACCGGCCCGCAACCGGCTTCGGCGCTGGACTGGGGCTCCTTCGCCGATGATGTGGTCAACACCGTGATGGTCTTCCCCAACCAGGATGGAAGCACGGTCGAGCAGACCCAGGGTGCCGTCTCCTTCTTGCTGGACTTCATGTCGCAAAACGAATTCAGCCCCCTCCACGAAGTTCGTCGTTCCTGTGAAACGGCGGCCGCCAACTCGCCTTGGCCCAAGCTCTGGGACAACGTGCGCGAGTACCTGTGCGCCTTCATCGACCACGCCGTGTCGGCCGGGCAGAAGAAGCTGTCCTGGTTCGAGCTTCGCTACATGTTCGATGGGCTCAGCCAGGGCGTGAACGCCCAGACGCCGCTGGGTTACCTGCGCGCGAATGTGCTGTGCCCCTCTCCTTCCGTGAACACTTGAAGATGGCCCACCCACGCATCCTGACTCACTGGATCGATCTGCCGCAAGGCGGCGCGATGCGCGCGCTGGCCTTTCCCGAGTCCGGCGCCAGCTTCGATCTGGCCAATCGCGTGGCCTTCATCGAGAAGACCCCTCGTGTGCGCGTCGAGCCTTTGGATCCCCAGGCCGGCAGCTCCTCGCTGGACGACCACATCCATTGGCGTTCCGGCCCCAAGGGCTCGAACTGCCTCGATCCCGCGTCGCGCGCCTGGTGCGATGAGCAACTCCACGCTCTGGGTTATGTGCTGCCTGAGGATGGCCTCCCGGACGAAGCGCAGGATGTGGGCATCGTGCTCCTCAGCGTGAGCCTGGCGCTTCTGGGTGAGCGCGCCGAGGAGGCTGAGCCGCAGGATCTGGTGGATGCGCTCAGCTCAGCGGTGCGACGTGCTCAGGCGTGGGATGACCTGGCGCAGATGGCGCTGGGTGAGGGAGTCGGCTCGGATGTCGGCCGGGATGCCGACACAGAAGCCCTGCGGCTCGATCAGACCCGCCAGGTGATCGAGCAAAAGCTCGCCCGCCTGGCGCAGGTCGAAGCCGAGCTGCTGCGCGTGCAGCAAGAACGCGCTGCCTTGGCGGGCGCGCTGCGCCTGGCCGGCGCGTCGAGCCCCTGGAAATCCATCCTGGAGGCCGTCGTTCGCGAGATGCAGTCCCGCAGGGTTCACGGCTCGCCGAAAGAAAAGGGCAATGCTCCCGGTCACGCGCACGAGATCCCTGGCATCTGGGACAGCGACAACGGCGATCTGGCCGGCCATCCCTGTGCCTGGTGCACGACCTGGAACGCGGCCGTGACCATGCTGGCCGCCGCCTCGCCTTCGTCCGCTGTGCTCTCCCCCGAATCCAACTGACTTTTCGAAAGACCCTGATCATGTCCATTTCCTCCATGAGCACGTCCACGGCGCGCCAGGCGCGCACCGGTGAGCTGACCCGCCAGGATCGCATCAAAGCCATGGCCTGGTTCGACCAGCTCGATGCCACGGCCAAGCAGCGCATCCTGGGCGCCGTCGGCTGCGAGCGCGACCTGCGCACGCGTGTGACCGAACTCTGGGCCGAATTCGTCCGCGACAAGACCGACTCGCGACGCACGCGTCGACTGCAACGGCGCATCGCGATGACCTCCTGAAGCGCTGCCGGGAGACCCGCCATGCCCGCCTCGGCTTGTGTGCCCACGAGCGCCGCACCGGTGTGCTCGCCGGTGTGTGCGCGCATCGGTTGGCCCGACCTGTCCTTCGGCCCGATCTACCTGGGCGTGATCCAGCCGGCCTGGAAGCTCGATCCTGCCTTTCGCGCATGGGCGCAGGCGACCCTTTCTCCGGCGCGGACGTGCTCGAATGCGCATCCGCGTGTGCAGGCTTTGCTGGCCCAGCGATGACGCGTCTGACCCGGATCCAGTTGACGGCTCTGCTGGTGCGTTCGTGCGCGGTCTTCGCGGCATGGTGCGTTGGCCTGTTCGTGTTCCACGGCTGGCTGCACGACATGGCGTCGAGCATCCTGCTCGTCTTCTTCATGCTGTTCTCGCTGGATGCGCCCTGGGCGAAGTTCCTGCGTGAGCGGGGGTGGTCTCCCTATCTGGTGCTTGCCTTTCGCGGGCTCCTCGCCAGCGTCATGGTGGCCTTGTGGGCCATGGCGCCCGCGCGCCATCCGCTGTGGAACCCGCCGCCCTGGAGCGGCCACATGGTCTTGTCCGCCGCCCTGATCACCGGACTCGTGCTGGGTTTCGAGATCTTGCATTACGGCCTTGAGTGGCACCTGCGCAAACGGATGGTCGCGTGACGCGACAGCGCCTTCTCAGTGAGGGTGTAGATCTGCTTGCGCGCTTTTGCCGGGCCAATGCCCTGGAGCAACCCGAGATCCGTCTGCACGCCAAGGCGACATGGCGATTCGGCGTGTGCGCGTACTACCGCACCTCGATCATCCATCTGTGCCTTGAGGCGTGCGCCGACATCGGCACGGCCGGTCGATCCTGGTCGTGCCCCGGCTACACAGTCGACCGCACCCCCGTGGGGGTCATCCAGCACGAGCTGGGACACCACGTCGACGTGACCCGCTCCACGGTCGCGCAGCGCTACCGGGGAGACTTCAGCGTGGGGCTTCGGCGCCAGAGCCAGGAGGTTCCCATCAGCGGCTATTGTCCGGACGACGGGGAATGGTTCGCCGAGATGTTCCGGGTCTTCGTCACCAACCCCGATCTGTTGCGCATCCTGCGCCCGCGCACCTACGCCCTCTTGCGCGAGCGGTTCCAGCCGGTGATCCACCAGCCCTGGGATCAGGTACTCGCCCAGGCCCCCGAGCGCACGCGCATGGCCTGCGCCAGGAAAATCTCTCAGGTTCGTTGAGCGGCGGAACACTTCGCAGATCAATGAACACAATATGTGAATCGTGTAAAAATTGACGTTGCGTCAAAAATCAAACCTTCTTGTTGGTCGTTCTGATAAAGTCCCCGTTGACTTTTCACCCAACGAGAGGTTCCATTTTATGAATATCGTCCCGCGCCGTCTTCTGGCCTTCGCCATGGTCGGACTGTTCGCATCGCTGCCGCTGGCACATGCCGATGAAAAGGGCGACATGGCTGCCGGGCTCGCCTTGATCAAGAGCAACGGCTGCATGGCCTGCCACAACCTCAAGGGCACCAAGGTCGGCCCGAGCTTTCGCAGCATCGCGGCCCAGTTCGCCGACCAACCCGTCGACGTGGCCACGCAGACCATCGAGATCGACATCCACGACGGCCGCAGCACCATGATGCTGCCGCACCCGTCGATCAGCCGAGCCGATCTGGACAAGATCGCGCACTGGGTGCTGTCGCAAAAGGGCGATTGAGCGCCAAGCGCCAGGGTGGTTTGCGCGCCTGCATTGAACACTTCGCGTTTGTTTGATTCAGCTCATGGCGGACGGATCGCCGCGTGGTTCTAGTGCGAACTAAAATCGCCTGGATGCACACTTCCATCACGACGACGAGTCCGACCATGGCGCGCGCTGCACTTGCCAAGCCCGTTGTGCCACACAGCATTCGACTGCTGCGCAAGAATTTCGACGAGGCCGGGGCCAACGTGCGCATGGGCTTCATGCGCGATCGCCCACGCGATGGATCCGCGCCCGACGCCCGGCCCACCCGGCTGGCGATCGTCAAGCAGGATCCCGATTCGCTGAGCTGGATGCGGCACGAGGACATGATCAAGTCCCTCATGCCGCACGACGCCGCGATCGAGCTGTTGCGACAGACCAAGGAGGACTTCTTTTCGCCGAAGTCTGTCGAGAACCGCCGCAAGCGCCGCGAATACGAGGCGATGCAAAAGGCCAAAATGATTCGCAGATATTGATTGTCGAATATCTGCTGCCCTCGTTTCCCCACCCCACCTTGAGTATTCCCATGAAACGTGCCTTGCATTGTGTCCTCGCGGCGGCCGCCGCCAGTGCCCTGTCGATGACCGTGGCCCACGCCGGTGAACCCGCCGATATCGCGGCCGGGCACGCCCTGGTGCAAAACGATGGCTGCTTCACCTGCCACGCCGTGGACAGCGTGAAGATCGGCCCGAGCTTTCGCAGCATCGCCGCCCAGTTCGGCGCCATGCCCGGCGACAAGGGCGAGCACATGATCGAGCACGCCGTGCGCCACGGGGTCAGCGGCACCATGATGATGGCCCATCCGTCCATCAGTGCGGCTGACCTGGACAAGATCGCCGACTGGACGCTGGCCCAGAAGCCTGCCGCGAAGAAGGCGGCGAACGCCTCCACCTCCGCCAAGAAGCCGGCCGCAGCCGCTGCGGCCGCGAAGGTCGCCCCGGCCGCGAAGGCCGCCGAACCCCAGGCTGCCAAGAAAGGCTGATCGCAGCGCGCCGCGTCTTCGCCTTCGCCACCACCCCCCCGTCCGTCCGCCATGGCTCGATCGCCCTTTGCGTTCTACGCCCGCCTGGCGCGCGTGGGCTGTGCGTTGGCGCTGATCGGCGCCGGACTGTTTCTGGCGCATGGGCTGTTGCAGGCCATGGTCGAACAAATGCTCTCGGCCTGCTTGCTGCTGGTGACGCTTCCGCTGCTCGGGTGCAAGGCGCTGTCGCGTCTGCAGTTCAACGTGCTGGGCACGCTCGCCGCCGTGGGCGTGGCCCTCCTGTTCCTGGTGCAGGCGCAACGGCACCTGGTGGTGCCCGCCAGTGAGCACTGGACGAGCCATCTGGGCTTGGCGCTGGCGCTGTATGCCGTCGGCTGGTTCCTGCCGCTGGCCGTGCAGGTGGGCCTCGAAGAAGTGCTCTGAACGCTTGACACTTTGTAGGCTTTGCCGTATGATGTTCTCATTCCTCATCGGAGAACAACATGTCGGATCATCGCATCGAGCAGCCCGTCATTCGTGAAGAAGGCGGCCCCGTGGGCGGAACGGTCGCCTCGCATCCCTGCTTTGCGCAGATCCAGGCCAACCGCGTCAGCAGCACCGGGGAGACCCTGTACGACAGCGAGTTCCGGCATCACCACTTCATCCGGGTGAGCATCCGGCGCAGCACGCTGCACCGCAGCCTGGCCAACGACCAAACCATGGCCGGCGACGAGCTGATCTTGGTGGCGCTGTCCGAGGCCCAGTGGGCCAGCTTCATCAGCTCGCTGAACATCGGTGAGGGCACCCCTTGCACCATGCAGCGCCTGGGCGGCAAACTGGTTCCGGGCCTGCCGATTCCGTCCAAGTCGACCGAGAAGTTCTCCGACGACCTGAAAAAGACCCTGGGCGAGATCCAGGACGAAATCCAGCAGATCTCCCAGGCCCTGACCGATGGCGCGATCGGCAAGACCCGCGCGCGTGAGTTGCAAAAGCGCCTCGATCACGCCGCGCATCGGCTGACGGGCAGCACCGGGTTCGTGGCCGACATGTTCGACGAGCACATGGAGGGCACCGTGGAGAAGGCGCGCGTCGAGGTCAACGCCTATGCCACGGCGGTGGTGCAGCGCGCCGGACTGCAGGCATTGAGCCAGGGCGCCCCGCTGACGCTGGACTACGCCAGCGATGCGGCCGGCCTGAATCCCGCCCCCTCGGCGGGCGACCCTTCGAAGGCTTCCTGATGAACGCGGCCATGCCCCAGGCTCCTCAGGACAACGCCTGTTTCCTCGTGCACGGATGGTTGCCAGGCGACGAGGACGAGCATTCCTCGACCTTGACGCTGGTGCTGCCCCGCGCCAGCACCCGAGCGCAGATCGATGAGGCTTTCGCCTACGAGATGCACCACGTGGTCAACGACCTGAGCGAGGACGATCTCGCCGATCTGCAGCGCCGGCACGGCAAGACCATCGTGGTCGATTCGGTGCTGCGCTCAAGCGGCCCGATCAAGCCCTTCGACGACTGAGCCATGCCCATGACGCATACCGAGATCCTGCTGCGGGCGGCAGCGCGCGCCCGCCAAGAGGCCAAGGCGATCGCACCCGACTGCCCGCAAGGCGATCCTTCTGCTCAGGCAGGCGATGCGCAGGCCCTCGCCGAACGGGGACATCACGCGCTGATGCAGGAGGCCGAGGCGCTGGAGCGCATGGCGCATCAACAGCCCGTGGCCTGGATCGACGAGGCAAACCTGATGATGGCCGATCGCCAGACCCCCACCGAGACCATGCCGGTCTACAAGGGGCCTGTCTTCCAGGCGTTGACGGACATGGATCTGTGCGCGCTGGAGTATGCGGTCGAAGCCTTGCGGGTCATCGCGCAGCGCCGTGAAGTCAGTGGCGATGTCGTGACCCCCGTGGACGACATCCGCAAGGCGTCGTCACGAGCTGCCCACGCCCTCAAGCGCATTGAGCCCGTCCTGCTCAAGATCGACGCCCACATGGCGCGTCTGGATTGACACTTTTCCTGCCCACGAGATCGGCCATGCCCGCGAATGCCTCGATCGATGCCGTGCTACCCCGTGTGCGCCGCGTGGTGCTGCGCTTGCGAGCGCAAACCGAAGGCACGTGCACCTTCGGCCTGAGTTGGCTGACCTGGCAGCTCATGTCGATCGACAGCGCCAGCTCTCGTGCGCGCATGCCGGGGCGCTACACCTCGCGTGCTCCCAAGAGCCTTCGCGGGACGGCGCAGGCATGCCTGGCCATCCTGGCGCGCGAGGGCATCATGTTCGGCCGCACGCACCCGGAGCCCGCCGTGCAGCGCTACGAGCACGGCGAGACCGACAAGCGATTTCGCGTGCGCATCACCCAGTCCCAGGCCGCCCATCGCCTGAGCCACATGTGATGCCGGGCAATCCGATTCCTGCGGTTCGACAACCGACACTCGACGCGGCGCGCGCGCTCGGCGCCGTGGGCGGCGCCCCTTCCGAAGCCGAGCGATTGTTGTTCGAGGCATGGATGGCCGGCCACTGCTGGGCGATCGTCGGCGACTGGGACGGCACAACCTACATTCATCCGCTCGAACGCGATGGCAACGTCTTGCCCAGCGCCATGCACACGCGCGGGCTATGGGCTGCCTGGCGCGACAGGGCCGCCCTGAATCGCGAGGTGGCTCGTCTTGAAACTGAGCCCAGGCTGACCGATCGCGCGCCTTGCGATTGACATTGCAATTGTTTTGACGTATTATTTGCGCATGTCAAAAACAACGGGGCGCATCATGCGTGTGAAGAACCAGGATCTGGATGGCCTCATCCTCGATTGGGCTGTGGCGCAGGGCACTGGCATGCCGGTGCTCATCGACCGCCAGGGCCGTCTCGTCTTCCACATCAAGAACCTCAAGCGCCTCGGGCTGGAGAACGATCTGTTTTCCAGGAGCCCAGAGGCGCCCTGGGTGGTCTACAACCCGTCGTCGAGCCTGTCGCTGGGTGGCGCCCTCATCGAAGACGAGGGCATCGAGACCTCGTGCAATCGCACCGCCAGGGAGGCCGCCCAGTTCAAGGGTGCCACCGCGAGCTGGCGCGCAGCCTATCGCGGCCGCTGGCCCACGGACGAGGTGTGCTGGGGTGTCACACACCTGAAGGCGGCCATGCGCTGCCTGGTGATGAAACACCTGGGTGCCGTGGTCGACATCCCCGAGGACGTGCTCGCTGCCATGTCGAAATCGCAGGCGCCGGGGGACGCCGCTGCTTTGCACCCTTGAGTTTGACTGTTAATGCCGTTTGATGTATTATTCTGATTTTACAAGGAGATTTTTGTGCGCCATCGTAAAGGTCAAGGGTTCACCGTCATCGAGCTTCTCATCGTGCTCATGGTCGCGGGCATTTTGGCGTGGCTCGTGTTTTACTTCCACGCCAGGCTGGTCGCTCAGACGAACTATGCCAGTGCATCGCAGGTGCGCTCCATCGGCACGTCTTTGCCCCTTGCCGATCGCAAGGGCTTTGCCGTCTGTGTGCGCTCGCATGAGCTTGCCGGCGTCGATCGCAGGGTGTTCCTTTCGGATGTGCGCAATTGCGCGCACGATGCCTTGGAATCCCATGGGCCGAATGCGACATCCGCCTCGGCGATCGACCAAGCTCTTGCGGCCGTCGTGAGTGCGTCGCAGCCGCTTCCCGGTGTGCGTGTCTCGCCCAAACGCTGAACCATTTGCCTGGATGCCAGGCGGTATTTGAGGAACCTTCCATGATCGCCCCGATGCAGACCTCGACGAGCCAGGTCGTTCGCTTCAACCCCTACGTCAACGACCGGCCCGAGACCCATCTGGAGTTCACGGTGTTCTATGTGGCTCGCGACGGTCGCACCCGCTGGGCCAATGGCCTGATGCACTGGGACGACTATCGCTGCGCCCAGGCGCTGCAGGACAAGGTGCTGGCGCTTCAGACGGATTTCGTGCGTGAGCGCTGGGTTCGCATCGAGGTGTGCACGCCCAACCGCGATGTCTACGGCCACCTGCAACCCGGCTGGGTCAAGGACACCGGCTTGCTGCTGGCAACCCGTCAGCTCCACTGACTCCTCGGGCCGTCCCCATGAAGAAACGCAAGGCGCACGAACAACGGGCTGTCCGCTTGACGCCCACGGCAATCGCGAGCGAGCCGGTTTGCGATCGCCCTGTGGCCTCGTTTGGCACGCTGCTGACCGAGATCGCCCAGGCGCGTGCTGCGGATGCGCCGCGAGCGGCCGCAGTGCAGGACGACATGCCGCACATCCATGTGCGCCTCGAAGACTTCGAGCGCTCGTGTGCCATGCTCAAGAGGAGTTTCTCGTGACCGCGCGCAAAATCCAGGATCTGAGCCCGGCCCAAGTCGAGGAAATCGAACTGCTCACCCTGGCCGCCAAGGCCATGGGCATGACCGACCTCACCTGGGTCGCGCGCGTGGACGACTACGACAGCCCGCATCGCTACATGTCGGCCATGCAGCGCGGAAGCGACACCTGCGCCACCTGGAATCCGCGCTTGGATTACTGCGACCGCTACACCCTAGCCAGGTCGCTCAAGATGGTCGTCGACTTCGAGCAGCGATGCGTGAGCAAGCGTCTGCCCGACGGGCGCTTGCTGCAGCAGTTCTGGGGCGACTCCTCCGAAGAGGAAGACATGGCCTGTCTGCGCCTGGCTGCCGAGATCGGACGCCAGATGCCCTGAGCGCGCTGCGCATGACGATTGATGTCCGCCCACCGGCGCCAGCCGTGAAGACGCCTACCGTCCGGCTCGGCCCCATCCAGAAGAAGCTTCTCCAATGGGTGACGGAATCCGGCCGCGTGTGCATCGAGCCGGCCAGCGTTCCTCCGATGCACCTGGGGTTGGGCGGCTACACCATGGATGAGGTCGGCTCGGCGCTCGCCCGCCTCGTGCAGCGCGGTCTGCTGGAAACCACACCCAAGTGGCTCGGCGAGACTGCGATCCGCCGCACGGCGCGCTGAAGAGCCGTTGACACGGATCTGGCGAGCCCGACCTGACCAGCGGCCAGGATTTTTTGCGGCGGAGCTGTTCTGAAGATCGTTTTTGTGTTGACACAAAAGGCAGTTTGCGGTATTATTTTTTCATCGTAAACAGCCCTGCAGCACTCCAAGGACATCCATCATGAACCAGCAACAAGTTTCGACGACCGGCAGTTCCGTGGCTTATTTCTTCGTGCGGGGCTGGATTCCCGGCGCCGAAGAAGCCACGGAACTGCCGTTGACCCTGCCGAACAACAGTACCCCTGCGCAAGTCGAGGAAGCGTTCACCCACGAGATGCATCATGTCCTCCACCAATTCAACGAGAAGGATCTCGCCGAATTGAAGGAGAAGCACGGGCGGGCCATCATCGTGGAATCCATTCTGCGCTCGGACAGCCCGGTGGTGCCGTTCGACAACCTGCCGGATTTGACGAAGGCGAAGCCGGTCATCGTGAAGTTCGATGACTGACCCAGGCCGGCGCAGCGCCATGCCACAAAGCCCGCACAGCGTGCGGGCTGGCAAGAAAATGAATTGACATTTTTTATCGTTTGCCGTATTCTTTGGGTATTCCATCAAGACGCCATTTCAAGCCATGAGCCAGAGTGTCCGCCACCCGCATTCCGATGTCGTCATCGACGAGTCGATCCGCATGCCTGAGGTCGACTTTCCTTCGACTTCGGCCAACATGGTGATTTCCGAGGTCGTCGGCAACTACGAGCATTTCCTCGAAGACGAGGAAAAGGTGCGTCAGCAGTACCCCTGGGCCACCCGCTTCGTCATGGGCTATCCGCTGCCCTCCTGGCAGCGCGCGCTGACGTGGAGCGACGAGCAGAAGGCGCGCTTCATCACCTCAATCTGGTCGGGCGTCGACATCGGCTCGTACCTGATCAACGACCAATATGACACCCTCCTGGTGGAAGGTGCCAAGACGTTCCAGTACCGCAAGTTCTCCAACATCATCCTGGATGGCCAGCAGCGCCTGCAGGCCATCCAGGACTACCTCAACGACCTGTTCGCCGTGCCCGACGCGCAGGGCACGCCGCGCCGCTGGAGCGATCTGCCGCGTCGTGAGCGCCGTCGCTTCGAATCGCGCCACTTCGCACGCTGCTCGGTCAAGTGCTGGGACGAGGCCACGCTGCGCCACATCTACAACCTGCGCGCCTTCGGCGGCACCGCGCACGAAGCCCACGAGATGGCCTGAAGCGCACTGCCCCACTATCCGCCCCGCTGCCCGAGCCCGCCATGCCCGTCTCCATCGCCCCGCAAGCCATCGCGCGTCACTGGAACCCGCTGGATGGCGACCCTTGGGGCGCCGGGGTCGACCCGCGCGAGGTGGAGCGGGCGCTGCACGAGGGCCGCTTCGAGGCTCGTCCTTATTCCAGCGTCCGCGATGGCGCCTACGACCACGCGGCGCGCATTGCCTACCTGGTTCAGCATCCCAGCCGTGACCCCATCCACATCGACGTGGGCGTGCCCTCGCTCGGCCTGGTGGTGCGCTGGCCGATCACAGACGGCAACCATCGCCTGGCGGCCGCCCTGGTTCGAGGCGACTGCGCCATCGAGGCCGAGGTCAGCGGGAGTGTGGGCTACGCTGAAGACCTGTTCGATGTGCGCATCGACGAAGACACTTTCGAGGCGGCGTAAGGTGCTCGCCCCCGAGCGCATCACCGATTGCAAGAGCGAGGCGCATCGCCTGGCATGGATGGCACGCGCTCTGCGCGCCGGTCGCACGTTGTCGGATGCCGAGTTGTGGCTGGCCGGCGTTGACCGACCGCAAGACCTCATCGATCGGTTGCGCGCGCAAGGCATGTCCATCGTCGAGACCACGAAGCGCGTGGTAGACGCGGCCGACGAGGCGCACATGGACAAGGCATGGCGCCTTGCGCTTGCCCCGGCACTTCTGTCACCCTCGCCATGACCCTTTCCACCTCTTCTGTGCCCTCTTCCATGCCCGAGGGTTCGGCGCGCTGGCTGGCCGAGCGCCACGGCCTGAGCTTTGCCGCTGTCGTGCAGCAGGCCGCGCGCAACGCCGAACTCGTGGCCAACTTCGATCGCCTCACCGGCAGCAACCTGTCCTTGCGTGGCTCCAGGCTGGATCTGCTCATCGACCAGTCCAGCGGCCGGCTGGACGCCGAGCTGGAGCGCTTTGTCCAGTTCGTCTGGCACGCCATCTTCCTGCGCTTTTGAGCCATGCGCGTTGCGGCGGTCATCCCCGATCCGAGCCAGCGGCTGAGCCCCGATCTGTACTTGCGCGTGCGCGCCTGGATGCTGGAGCACGACCCCGACATGGCGCGCATGATCGCCTGGTCGAGTGCCAGCACCGGGTTGCCGGACACGCCCGAGCGCATGGCCGCCGAGATCATCTGGATCATCCTGTGCGCGGGCCGCTCGGCCCAGGCGGCTCGCACGATCGAGGCCAAGGTGTGGCGAGCCCTGCGCGCCGGGCAGCCCGTGGTCGAAGCCTTCGGCTACCGCGCCAAGGCCGCTGCGATCGAGCGTGCCTGGCGCGAGCGAGCGCAGGACTTCGACGCGCTGCAACGCGTGGGCACGGGCGATGTGTCCGCCTTGCTGCGCTGGTGCAAGAGCCTGCCTTTCATCGGTGACGACACGCAGTTCCAGCTCGCGAAAAATTTCGGCGCCGACCTGTGCAAGCCCGACATCTGGCTGTGCCGGCTGGCGGGCCTGCCCGACCGCCCCAGGCGATCCGTGGACGTGCGCTTTGCGGCGTGCATGCGCCTGTGCAAGGCGCTGGCACCCTCCTGCGCCGACAGCCTGGCCACCGTGGACAGCGTGCTCTGGCTGGCCTGCAACAAGGGTGTGTTGCAGGTCGACGCCCAGGCCGGCCCGGTGCATTTTGTTCCGCGCGCCATCACGGCCCGCGAGATCATCCCGTCGCCTTGAGGTGGACTCGATGCGCGCGGGGACGACCCATGGTTTGAACACTCGCATACCCATGCCAGCTTGGGTTTTTCGATCGTATGATCGATGTGTTGTGTTCAACCATTGTGTTCGTCAGATTGCCCATGCGGGAGCCATTTTCCAACCGTTCGTCCACGACTGATCGCCTGAGCGTCGATCCGGTCACCGGATTGCTCGACGCCATGCGCGAGGTGGGCCTGTATCCGTCGGATCCGTCCAGGATCACCATCGACGGCCAGATGCACCGCATTCACCTCGACGGCGACAAGCCGGGCACGCGCAACGGCTGGTTCGTGCTGTATCCCGACCACGGCGCCGGGGGTTCGTGGAAGTTGGGCATCCAGTGCAAGTGGTCGATCCTGTCCAACCAGGGGTTGAGCGCCGAGGAGCGCCGCGCCATCCTGCAGCGTGCCGAGGAGCAGCGCGTGGCGGCCGAGCAGCTCCTCCTGCAACAACATCGCGAGGCGGCCGAGCGGGCCGAGCGTCTCTGGAAGCTGGTCTCACCTGCGCCTGGCGACCACCCCTACTGCCTGGCCAAGCAGATCCCGCCTGGTTATGCCAAGTGGGACAAGGCCAACAATCTGCTGGTGTTGCGTTTGATCGACGTGCAGGGCAAGCTGCATGGGTTGCAATACATCGACCCTATCGGCATCAAGCGCTTCATCAAGAACTTCGACAAGATCGGGCACTTCATCGGGGTGGCGGGCCGCCTGCCCGCCCAGCGCATCGTCATTGGCGAGGGGTTCGCGACCTGCTCCACCGTGGCCAAGGCATTCCCAGGTGCTGCCGTGCTGGCCGCGCTCGACGCGGGCAACCTCAAGCCCGTGGCCCTGGCGGTGCGTGCGCGCTTTCCCGAGGCCGAGATCATCCTGGCCTCCGACGATGACCCGCACACCGAGGGCAACCCCGGTCTGACCAAGGCGCGCCTGGCTGCCGAGGCCGCCAGTGGGCGCGTCGTGCGTCCGGCCTGGCCGCGCGGCATCGAGGCCCAGGGCAAGAACGTCGACTTCAACGACGCCGCGTGCTTCCTGCAGGCCGCCGACGATCCCGAGGTGATCGCTCGCCTGGTGCTCGATGATGACCCCGAATGGCCGATCGATCAGCCCATGATCCGCGACGTGCAGGAGCTGATGCCCGAGCCCGCCCCACCTGCCGAGACCGCCTCCAGCGGCGCGCCCCCGAACGTTGCGCCGCACTACCAATGGGATCCTTCGTGCGCGTCGTTTCGATGCGTGCGTGGTCAGGGCGGCCTGGCGTTCGGAGACGACGCCTCCAAGTCGGGCAACCTGCTGGGCGTGATGGTCATGCGCAAGCCAGGTGAGGCCCAGGAGATCTTCCGGGTGACCTTCCTCCTGGATCATCCCGAGCAGCCGTTCAAGGTGCACTTCCGTGTGGATCCGTCCGACCCCGAATCGGTGGAAACGGGCGCTCACCTGCTGGGCACCCTGCCTGCCTGGAAGATCGGCCAGTCACTGGGCTTTGCATCCTGGGCCGATTCCGACCTGCGCGACCCTCCCGGGCCGGCGCTGGCCGTATTGACGCAGCCCGACGGATTTCATGTGCCCGGCGCCTTGGGCGAGCCCACGGCCTCGGCGCCCGTGGTGCCGCGCCGCGACGAATCGTCTCAAGAGGCCATGGTGCGCATGCTGCGCACCCTCTCGCGTCTGGGCTCGATCCAGGATCAGCGCAAACTCGACGATCTCAATCGGCAGTTCTTCGCCCCGAGGTCAGCCGCTGCGGCCGCCGCACCCCACGCGGCGGCCCGGCAAAGTCCTGCGGTCGCAGGGCTCGATCGGCCGACTTGAGTTTGGCCTCCAGAAGGTTGTGGGCACACCCTGCGGCGTGCCCACGATCTGCGCTGTGGCGACCGATGGCGGCCTATGGCTGCGCCCCGGGCTGCGCTCAGGGCTGCATGTCGATCATGTCCACGGTCTCGTCTTGCGTCTGGCCCACATGACCCTTCTCGCCGAAGGTGCGAATGGTCATGGATTCCGCGCGCGCAAGCGCCTCCGGCGTCTGGCTGGGCATCACCGTCTGGAGATCCTGCCAGCTCTGCATGAACTTGAGCGTGTGCGGCACCTCGTCGGGCGGGGCTTCCTTCACGTGATCCATGAAGCTCTTGCCGGAGCCGTCGGGCAGCGTGGGGTTGGCGCCCAGCGCCAGCAGTGCCGGCACGACCCGTGAGCGGTCGTTCTTGAGGGCATAGTTCACCATCTTCGGCAGGGCTGGATCGCCCTCGACATCCATCGTGGCTCCGTGGCTGCGCAGATCCCGAAGCAGCACCGGCGTGGCCTCCTCGACATCGCGCGAGACCTTCTTGCCGCTGGCATAGGGCCGCAGCACGTCGGCGACGAAGTTGTGCGTCGAGTTCAACGGCAGGCGTGGGTTGTCCTCCAGGAGATCTCCCACGGCCAACATGTCGGCGGCGAGGATGGCCTGGCGCAAATCCTTCTCCGGCCCCATCAGGACGGCCTTGTCGCCCTCGGCCTTGGCCTGCTCACGAGCCTTCTTGAGCTGCTCTGGATCGGCGTGGATGCAGTTCTGGTGCACGGTGGAGGCCATGCGGTTGATGATGTTGGCCAGGTGCTCCTCGCGACGCGGGTTGTCCAGGTCTTCGACCGCCTTGCCGATCTGATGCTCGACCGTTGCGGACAGATCCGGCTTCGCGCTGGAAGCCGCCTTCACGCCGCCGAGTTCCTTCATCAGCCGGTCGTAGGGTGCGGCCATGTCCTCGATCAGCTTGTCGTGACCCTTGAGAACACTGTCACGCACCTGCTCGTAGACGTTGGCATCTCCCGTGGCCATGGCGCGGCCCAGCATCACCATGGCCAGCGCGCGATCATGAATCTTGCTGCCCTTGCGGTGCGCGAAGTCCACGAGCTTGTCGCCCACCTTCTTGCGATCGCCTTCGTCCAGGGTCGCGATGTCCATCACGCCTGGCGCATCCCCGACCGCATCGTAATAATCCAGATTGCCCGACAGAGCATTCTTGATCCTTCCCGAAAAAGACTGGTGCTTCTTGTCCGACTTGGACGCCACCTTGTCGTAGGCCACGCCCTCCACATCCTTGACCGCTTCACGGAAGCTGCTGAGATCGCTGCGATCCTTGATGATTTCGAGGAACGGCCGAACGGCATTGCTGTTGTAGTCCTCGCAATCCGCGTACCTGGAGTTCAACTAAAGCGTCAGGTACAGCGACTTGATCTCGTCGGCCGGCAACGTTTTCACGTTCTTGGCGACATAATCGAGCACATTCGCATTGGCCTGCGAAATGAAGCGCTCCGCGAACGATCCCGTCGGCAGACCATAATCCTCGGTGCCGAGCATCTTGGTATATTCCTGCCCGTAGTCTTCGAAGACATCCTTGGCGGGATACCCCTGGACAGCGAGCTGCAAGAGGCTCTTGCTCTGGAGGATGGCCAGGCTTTCGTTCAGCAGGAACTGATCGCTGTACTTCGCGTCCTGTTCCTTGATGCGCGGAAAGATGAAATCGGCGCCAATGAACTCGGGATCACCCATCGCGCTGGGAAAATCCGCATCGAGGGAGCCTTGCAGTTTGAGGTTCTTCTTCAGAGCCATGGTGTGCGCCTGATGGTTGTCATAATGGTTATCCGACCATGATACTGGACGGCCATTCTCATGTGCGAGGCTCGCTTCACTTGAGTTGACTATTTTTCTTCTTGGGCGTATGATTGCACCATCTCATCAAGTGGTGACATCATGCCGGAAGTTCCCATGGACGATCTGTTGGAGGGTCTTCGTCGCGTCGTGGCCGACGACACACTGGAGCACTACGACTTCGGGGCCGACGTTGAAGTGGTCGGCACGGGTGGCTGGAGCTACCTGGCCGGCTCGGGGCCGAGCACGTACACCCAGGCGATCTTCCTGCAGGATCGCGATCAGGCGGACAAGCCTTCGCGTCGCGTGTACCTGCACGTGCGATTCGCCGATGGCGAGGTGGAGCCTGCCTCGGTCGAGGTCAACGACCAGGCGCAATGAGCCTCGCCGGGCCGTGATCGAGCTGCAGTGCGTCATCGACGGCTCGGCCATCCGCGCCCGGGACATCCCCGGGATGACCCGGGCGGCCGGAGCCATTGGCTGGGCCGTTCTCGTGCACGGCCCGCAGGGCACCTCGGTGCACGCCGATGCCTTTGTCGTGCGCGACAAGGCGTATCGCAGCATCCAGACGCATGAGCTGTACGCCTTTGCCCACGCCGCACGTCTGACCCAGGGACTTGGCGTGCCGGCCCGCAAGCTCTGCATCCAGACCGACGACAACCGTTTCCAGCGCGCCAACCAGTTCATGGCCAGCGACCAGGACAGCGTGTTGCGCGACGTGCTGTTGCGCCGCTTGCAGATTATCGCCAAAGACCTTGCCATGGAGATGTCATGGATCGACGAGGTGTTGCGATGCGCCCATTTCGATGTCATCGACGGGCACGGCGGTCGCGGCTACACCTACGTCGAGCACGCCTACTGCGACCACCTGGCGCGTGCTCACGCGCGCCTTGCGGCCGGCACGAGCGCCCAGCCTGCCTTGAGCTTCGACACCTGGCTGCGCATGTGGCTGCGCGGGGGAAGCCCTCACGCCACGGTGGGCCGCTGCTTTTTGCCTGACCCGCCCGAGAGGGGCGCTTTGCCGCGCGCGCCTGCCACTCCACGCGCTTGCGGTGAAGAGACTTTCGCCTTCCTGGGTTGAGTGGGCTTCGGCGATTTTATGATTGACAGTTGATGTGTTTTGGCGTATTATTATTTTCGTCAATTGAACATTTCGACCGCACATCATGAGCCCGAGCATCCCAACCGATTATGAAGGTCTGCGTCGCATGGGGAGCGAATTCCTCAAGGCCATCCCGACGCTGAACGCCGACGAGTTGGACTCCGGGTTCGCCTGCATGGGCCTGGCCTATCTGGGATGCGACTTCGGCGCCTCGCCGATGGCGGAGGTTCACCGGACTTCCAGCGCTCCGGCGCTCATGCGCCTGGTGGCGCGCGCGGTGACGCAGCGCCAGGTCGAACTCGAACACGCCGAGGCTGCGCTGTGAGGCGCATCGACGATCTGTACGAAATGCGCGCCCTGCTGCTGGACGCGCAGGGTCTGCGGCGACGCCATGGCGTGCTGTCGCTGCTGATCGGCACTGCCACCGTGCTGCTGCTGGCCTCGGCCTGGGTCGATCGCGGGCACAACGGCCCGCTCTTTTGCGCCTACACGGTGATCAACCTGATCGTGTGGGTCTCCCAGACGCGGGCGTACATCGCGGCGCGCTGGTCGTGCCAGGCGTTGATGCCGGCGTGCTGGGACGCGTTGTGCACCCTGCGCTCCGAGTCTCTGGAGCCCGAAGTCAAGGACTGGCTGTGCGCCATCGCGCGCAGCGGCAGGCCGCTCACGGTCAGTGAGGCGCGCGAAGCGCTGGTGTGGAGCCGCAAGCTGCTGGCGCAGCGCCAGCCGGTCGGCGCGTGAACCCCATTTCTCCCCTTACCTCCCATCGATCCTCATGACCACTTCCCAGCAGGATGCTGACGGCCGCGACTGTGTGGCCCTGTACGTCGCCTCGCGCGCCAGCGTGCCCGAGCGTCCGCAGATGTGGCGCGACCTGCGCAACCGGGTCGGCTGGCGCATCGTCAGCTCCTGGATCGACGAATCGGGCGAGGGCCAGACGGACGACTTCTCCGAGCTTTGGGAGCGCATCCAGCGGGAGATCTCGGCGTGCGATGCCGTCATCTTGTTCGCGCTCTCCGGGGACTTCCCCCTCAAGGGTGCGTTCATCGAGGTGGGCATGGCGCTGATGGCGGGCAAGCCCGTGGCGGTGGTGCTGCCCGATGTCGATTTGCAGGGTCGAACCCACAAGCCCGTGGGCTCGTGGATCGCGCATCCCCAGTGCCGCGTGTTCAAGGACTTGCTCTCGGCCAAGATCTGGATCGATGTCCAGGTGGCCTCGAAGCGGCCGTCGGGCGCAAGCGATGCCCAGCGTGCTGTCCGGCTCGCCACCGAGCGTGCGCGCTCGGCTTGCATCGAGGCGGCCCAGCGCGTTGCCAGCCGCACCGGGGAGCGGCATTTCCGCACGCGTGACGAGGAGCTGTTCGACCAGGGCGTGGAAGCGGCTGTGCTGGCCATGCGGCAACTCGATCCCATGCCCGTGTTTCGCGCGCCGTGGGTGGCTTTTGCCACGCAGGAGCCTCCCATCGATGCTGCGCCCGACCGCGCCGATCGTCGCACGGTGCGTCACGTGCTGGTTGCGCGGGACGCCATCCAGCCTGGCGAGCTTATTCGCATCGCTTTCGCTGCACCCATGCGCAGCGAAGACGGCTCATTCGTGGCTTTCGATGGCGCAGAACGTCAGATGCGCGATCTGGCGTTCTGGTGCGACCCGTTGGGCGGGCCGGGCCAAGATGCCAAGCAGAACTGGGTGAGCTTCGCCGATCGGCTCCCGCCCGTCACCCCGGATGCGCGCGACCCCTCGCTGCAGGCGCCGGTGCGCGTGTTCGTCACCAACAACCTCGCAGCACGCGACGCGATGGGCCGCATGTCCCATGTCTGGTTCGCCACGCCCGTGGGCCAGAAGGACGGCTCTTTCATCGCCTACGACGAAGATTCGTCGGCTCCGATCACCGACCTGACGCATTGGTTCGACCCGAGGATCTCGGGCTGACCTGGTGCGCGACACTCTGCTTACGTGAGGGCAACATGAACTGGATCGTGACGATTTTTCTCGTGATCGTATGCTTGTCAGGTGGCGTGATTGCCAGCTCCGTGACACATGGCTTAGGCAACAACAACGCCACGGAGCCCTACAAGAGTTACCAGAACGGCGATCTGGGAATGACATTCCTGGTGGCGAGTGTTCCGGCTTTTCTCTTGGGGCATCACATCCTTGGTTATTTGTGCCTGGTGGTTGGTGTCATGAACTTTGTGACTTGTTGGATCGGCCTGTGGCAATACGCCAGGAAAAATCATGGACGTGAATGAATCGCAAATTGAAGCGATCGCTGTTGCTGATGCGCATGCCAGCAACGCGGCACTGCCGACTTACAGGCTTCGCTGACGGATCCCCGGCCTTTCTGGATGGGCGCCAGGTGCGCCCATCCTTCATTCAAGGATTGACTCTTTGCGTTCTTTGCGGTATTATTTATCCAGTCAAAGATCGCAGAGCCATCCATCATGTCCGATTCAGCCTCCGCCTGCCGCGCACCCGACGCCGTGGCTTCGCTTCCCGACTGGGACGCCCCGCTGTGGGACAGCGATGGCACCCGGCACACCCTGGTGGCCAAGTCCACGATTGAGGTGGTCACTCGCGTGAGCTTCACCTTCGCCGTGTGGGACAGGCGCACCGGCGCCATGCTCTATCCTCTGGACGCGTCCACAGGCAAGCCGTATGAGCTGACGCTGCGCAACACCCCGGTGGATGAGCCCCCTGCCAAGGAAGACGCTGTGTTCTGCGTGGCCAGCTCCGAGTCCGAAGGCGCGCGAGGGCTCTTCAACGCCGGCCCGTACCCCACGGTCGAGCTTGCGCGCGATGCTGCCGGCCTGGATGAGAAGGTCTTTCGCGTGACACCATCCGGCCGCCCCGAGCTGGTTCGCTGAACCCCTGCTGCCATGGACTGGCTCATGCACGAGGACGACCAGGCCGCGCAAGCCTCCGCTGAGGTTTTGCGTCGCCTCGGGCCGACTGCTCGCCGCTTGCTGTCCGAGTGCGTCGAGCACACCGGAGTGGAGCGCACGCGAGCCTCCCCCACCGCCGAGGCGCTGGCCGATGCGGGGTTCGTCTTCATCCACGACGCGGGCGTGCCGCCGTTCGATATGCGCGTGAGCATCACGCCGTCCCTGCTCGGCGAAGAAGCCCTGCTGGCGCTGGAGACGATGCCTCGGGCGCCGCCTTCCAAGGCTTGACCCGGCCTTGCCTCACCGATGCGAAGACCGCCTTCCACAGGCGGTTTTTCATGCACGAAATGTTTGACTTTTTAGCGTGTTTGCCGTATAGTTTTGTCTAAGGCATTGATTTTTCAGAGACAACATGGCACCCAACCGCAAGCGCGTCATTGAACACATGGTCTGTCAAGCTGGCCTACAGATCGAGGACTTATCGGAGTCCAGGGGGCATGCCAAGGTGGTTTGCCTGACCCCCGATGGCCGCAGGCAACCGTTCATCTTCGCGGGCACGCCCTCGGATGTGCGTGGGGATCGCAACAAGCTGGCCTGCATGCGTCGCTTCGCGCGCGGGGACATGGGCAAATACGCCTGAACGGGGAACTCGACATGAACAAGCAGAACCACCTCGCCAAGATGATCCTGGTCGCCACGATGCGCCATGACGGTCAGTTCGACAAGGGCGGCAAGCCCTACATCCTGCACCCGCTCTCGGTGATGCATCTGCTGCACACCGACGATGAGGAGCTGATGGCCATTGCCGTCGGGCACGACCTGATCGAGGACACCTTCCTGGCCAAGGGCCAATCGCTGCAGGAGGCCATCGTGTTCCTGCAAAACGAAGGCTTCACCCAGCGCATTACCACCGGCATCGTGGGCATGACGAAGCTGCCGGGCCAAAGCCCTGCGGCGTACAGGCTCCAGGTGAAAGGCAGCCTCGACACGATCCGCGTGAAGATGGCCGACCTGCGTCACAACAGCGATGTCCGCCGCCTCAAGGGCGTGTCCCAGAAAGACCTGGATCGCGTGGCCTACTACATGGCGTTCTACGAAGAACTCAAGGCCGAGAAGATCCGGCGCGCGCAAGGCTGATTGCTGCGCCACTTTCGATTCCACCCTGCCCATCGACTGGGACACGATCATGCCCGATAACCTCCAAAAGAAGCTGCGCAGCGCATTCACCACGCCCAGCGCGAAAGGTGGCCTGCTTATCGGCCCGATTGGCGATTTCATCGACCCCGGCCCCTCTGGGGGTGGCGCGTCCGAGCCCGACGACATTCAGAAGACGCTGCGCAGCGCGCGCCGCAAGGTCATGGCCGAGCTGCGACAGCTCTTCACCCCGCACATGTGGGAAAGCGGCTTTCGCATCGGCCCGATCGGCGACAGCCGGCCCATGAAGCTTTGGGCGCCCCGCGATGCCACGGAGGCCCCCACGGCGGTGCTGTTCAAGGGGTTCGCCCTGACGCATTTCTGGGGCTTTTCTGAGGACGGCATCATCACGGACGCCACCGCAGGCGGGTGCGTCATCGAGTCGTTGTCCGACTTCCCGCTGGAGGATCTGCTCATGCTCAAGACGTGGGCGACAAGGAACTTGCCGGCCGCCGTGGCCACGCCCGCCTGATCGACGGCGCCATGTCCCGCACCGCATTCCAGATCCGGGAAGTCGCCATGCCCGGCACCGCATTCCAGATCAGCCTGGACGACATTCTCGAAGTTCTGCGCAACCATCGAGACCGTCTGTCCAGCGATGCGCGCCAGTCCTGCTCGCAGGGCGAAATCGCGTTCAGCGAGCATCTGATGGCTCACGTGATCGACGCCGATCGCGCCGAGCGTGCGGCCTTGCATGCAGACGACCTGGACAAGCAGACCGAATATGCCCAGCAGGAGATCCTGGCCATGCTCGTCGAAAAGGGCGTCGTGCTCGCGTCCGCTTGAATCCTGAGCCACTCCGCGAGGACAATGGCGAGGAAGTGTTCAAGACGCCACGCGGGCGAGCTGAAGGATCGGGAAAATGAGTCTTTGGAGTTCAGCCAAACAGTGGCTGTCGGCGCCCAGAACGGCGCGCTCGGATCCCGGCTCGAAAACCCATGGCGCGGCGGGCGCATCCTCGCGCGTTCAGCATGCCCTGCACGCCATGTCGGCCCTGCTCACCCGGCCCATGGCCGTGCCCACGGAGCTTGCGGTCGACGCCCGTGGCCCGCACCCCATCAACGATTCGGCCAGCAATTTCCTGGCCTACACCATGGGGTTCATCACGGTCGATGCCGAGCATCTCAGCGATGTCGAGTTCGAGGTGCTGCGCCTCATCGATCGCGTGCTCATGAGCGGCCAGGAGGCGCTGAACTGGATTCCGCGCCCTCCTGACGTGCTGCCCCACATCCTCGGGTGCCTGCGCGAGGAGGATGCCTCGTTGCGCGAGGCCGCCCAGATCCTGGGGTCTGATCCGCTGCTGCACGCCGAGGTGCTGCGCCTGGCCAACGCGTCGGTGCGCGGCGGGCGCGCCTCGATCACCAACCTCGAACAGGCCATGCAGCGCCTGGGCATCGCGGGCATCCGACGCGTGGTCAGCGAGGCGTTGATTCGTCCGCTGTTCGATGCGCGCCGGCAGACCCTGCTCTCGCAGGCCATGCCACGCATGTGGGAGCATGCGCAGCGCACCAGCGCCCACATGACGACCATGGCCCGGGGCTACGACGTGCAGCCTCTGGACGCCCACCTGGCTGCGCTGACCTGCAACATCGGATGGATCGGCGTGATCAAGGCGATCGAGCAGAAGATGCCCTCCCGCCCCATGTTCCTCAGTCAGGGATTCACCCTCGCCTTGCACCGCAAGAGCCAGGTGTTCTTTGCCATGGGGCTGCAGAAATGGTCGCTGGGCTCGCGGACCTCTGCACTGGTCGAGCTGGGCGACTGGCTCAAGGGCACCGCGCTGGACGAGCTGGACATCGATCTGGCCGTCTTGCTGCGCCTGGCGCAGGCCAAGGCCACCGAAGACCTCATGCTGGCCGACCAGGCTCCCGAGGTCACCCCGAAGGCGGAGCCTGCTCCAGCGCTCGCACACCCCGTGGATGCGCTGCGCCTGGTCGAGAAGGATTGACACATTCTCGGTCTCGCGCTACCATGATGGACATGAACTGCTAACTTGGCCTCCACGGCCGCTGGCTTCAGACTCCTGCGGAGTCCACCCCAAGTCAGCCTCCTTTTCCGGATGACGCTTGCGAACACAGGGTTCGTGCGTCCACCGCCTGAAGGAGGCCACCATGCAGTTCCACTCCCCCGCTTTGCGTTCGACTTCCCGTGCCGAAGTCCGCGCCGATGCGCTGTACCCCGCGCTGCTTGCCTTGCTCGACGCGGGCGCCGTCATCGAAGAAGTCGACATCGCCCCGCTGCGCTACTGCGTGCGCCACGGCCGCGACAGCGCGCCGCTGCCAGGCGGCCTGGTGCAAAAACTCTTCGCGCACAAGCGCCTCAAGCCCACCTGCCGTGTGGGCGGGCGCCAGCAGTACGTGATGGCCTGAAGGCCGTCGGGCCGAGCGCGGCGCTCGGCCGCTGCACGCCCAAACGCCGGGGTGCGATCCGCACTCCGGCGACGGGTTGCCTCAATGACTGAGGTAGGCGCGAATGGCCTCGGACTGGCGTTGCTTCGTCGCGCCGCGCAGCGCTTGGGTGCTGTGCGGCTCATGGGCCGGCCCGACGGCTTCATCGAAGCTGGCCAGATCCAGCAAGGTCGACCAGGCATCCTCGACGGCATCCGCTTCGCAGGAGAACGACATGTCCTGGCTGGACTCGTCTCCAAGCTCCCAGGCGTAGCCATCTGGCGTGTTGTCGAGGATCTCCAGGCCGAGCCCTTCCAGGAAGGCGCGCCGCCCGAAGGTGGTGTTCAGATCCGTGGAGGTCGGCGCTTGGAAAGCCGCCTTCAGCGGACTGGACATCACGATCTCGCGCAGCGCGCGGACGGGCCTGGAGGCGTCAAACGCCTGAGCGTCCGCGATGGCCACATCCAGGGCTCGATCCAGGATCGCAGTCGTCGCCGCCAAGGGCATCTCGATGACCACGGCAGGCTCGTTCAGCACGCGGGCGTTGGCATCACGCACAGCCAGGTGAACCTGACCCCGTGAAGGTGAGGTGCGCGCCGGCAGTTTGCCGCCTTTGCACAGCCCGACCAGCGTCTGGTAGTTCGGCTGATCGGCCAGGTGCGCGATGACCTGAAGGGCGCTGCGGTGAGGCAGATCGAGACCGTAGGTCTTCAGGGATTGGGCCAGCGTTTCAGCCAGGCCGCGCAGGTCGTCCAGAACGGGGAATGCTTGCTTCTTCGACACGATGGTCTCTCCGGGTTGATCCAGGCATCGCGAACATGGGGACTGCCACCTTGCATTGCAGAAACCGCGACCACCTGGAGCGTCGGAACGACAGACGAAGAAAGGGAGGTAGCACCGAATGGACGATACCTCCTGGAGGAGGCGCAAGGCCGTAGGCTTCGGCGGGCCATCAACATGAATAGTACGCTGAACAGGCGCAAACGTCAATGTTAAATACGGGCTGAGTGCCGGCAGGCTTCCCGCGCCATCTTCAGCTCCTTGCGGTGCGAGCGCCTGGTCGACCCGTTCTGCCGAGCCATGCGGTTGACTTGTTGTCGGCGTCGTCTTACTCTAAAAAATCATTACTACAACACGTTCACGCCATGTCTTTCTTCTCCTTTCTCTTCGGATCCTCCAAATCGACGGCCTCGAAAAAACAAGGCCCCGCCCCTTATGTTCTCAAGGAGTCGGGGGATTCCTCGGCGAACCCCGGGCAGCCCGATCTCATTCGGGAACTGGAGTCGGATCATCGGGCTTTGTTCAAGCTCTGCGATGAAATCTCGGCCTCCTTCGCCAATCGCGACCTCCAGGCCGTCGCCGACGGGGTGCGCCAGTTCGAGGTTCTGATCTCTCGACATCTCGTGAAGGAAAACACGCGCCTGTATTTGAAGATGGAGCGCGATCTGACGGACGAGGGCAAGCGAGATTCCATGCGCAAGTTCCGCATGGAAATGAATCAGCTCAGCCCGGTCGTCATGGACTTTCTCGGGAAATACAAGAAGATCGCTGCCGAGCCCGAGCTTGCCTCGACCTTCGAGGCCGACTTCAAGGGCCTTGGCGAGGCACTCGACGATCGGACGCGTCGAGAAGAGGCGTTCCTCTACCCGATGTACAGCGCTTGATCGACGCCGCCCGTCGTGGCGGCATGGCGCTTGATCGAACCCGCTGCGGCGGGTTCGATTCTTTTCGGGGCGAGCCTCAGGCCATCATGCCGAGCACGCGATCGGCCAGTCCATCGATGTCCATGTCGGGGTTCATCTGGCGCATGAAGGTCAGGTTGATGAACGAGTCGCGGATCATGGTCGAGCCCCGGCTGTGAAAGCGCACCTCATCGCCGGGTTTCATGCCGAACACCTGGGTCGCCCCGGTGCGGGCGCGCCCCCGGTAAATCGTGCGATCGCCCTCCAGGATGAGTTCAAAGCGCGATCCTGTGGCCGACTCGAAGAACGTCCCCGAGCTGGGCATGATGGCGATGCGCGAGACGATGCCCTTGACCCGCTCGATGGGCAGGGACGCGGCGGCGCGCGCTTCTTTGTTGGGCCAGAGCATGATGGATTCTCCCTCGGTTAGACGGTCTTGCTGTCCGGTTTGTCCGAATTGTCCGAATTGTCCGAATTGTCCGATCGCACGCGCATCGCTTTGGCGATCCAGTGGTTCTGCATCGACCGACTCAACGCCTCCCACGTCCAGGTGCGTGCGCTCTCGGGGCGCAATTCCCTCTCGCAGGCGTGCGCCAGTTCTTGCGCCAGCCTGAGCACATCGGGCCGGGCACAACGGGTGCGGTCGGCCGTGGTGGGCGCCTTCCTTGCGGCTGTGGCGTGGCGCTCGGGCGCCACGAGCGTGAGGTGCAGCGTGTGCTGGCTGGCCCAGGGGCCGCCGAACACGCTCCAGCCCTTGTAGCCCGTGAACTCCACCCGGGTGCCGCGCTCACGCGGCACGTCTTCGGCCAGGTTCAGCGTGCGCTCGCTTGCCGTCAGCCATACAGCCGGGTTGAACCCATCGCCACACTCGAACATGGGCGCTTCGGCGTACTTGGACGCCAGGTCGACCGTCAGGCAAACGATCTCCTGGCTCTCGCGCTGGATCGTGGCCGGGCCGTGCGCGACCACGGCACCCTGGTCGGTGACGCGAATCGGGCTTGAGCGATGGGTTTCGTCGTCCATGGTCGGCCTCAGTGGGAAAGCCTCTTGATCTCGTTCCGCAGGGCTTCGACGGCGTGGTCGTGGTACACCTGGAATCCCAGGCAATAGAAATAGGCGCCCATGAACATCAAGGCTCCTGCCAGTTCGACCCAGAAACTCCCAAGTACCGCTCCGGAGGCAATCAGGCAAAATCCGACCGTGGAGAACCACTCTCCGAATTTGGCCAACTTCTTCGCCGCATCGAGAGGGAGGGCGGCGACCTCTTTGTTTTCGATGTTCATTACGTTGTTTCAAGCGTCGATGTGAATGCGCACGCAGGCTTTCGCCCAGATTGAAAACGCTGCGTGCCAGAGCAATGAGTCTGGCCCGGCCACGACCATGACGCCACGGGCGATCCAACGCAGGCAAAAAACAACTGGCTTTGCCGTGATGAAAAATGCCGCGACAAAACTGGCCAGGAAAATGGCGAGGATCGAATTCAAGAATGATGCCAGTTGGATGCAGTCAAACTGGAAATAGTTGAGATGCGCAAGCGCCTGGTCGTGGCTTGGCATGATCGCCCGGAAATTGAGCAAAAACTGTTGAATGCAATCCACCCGGAGATAACCCAGATGCAGATGATGCGCAAACAACCATTCGCCGTAGACAATCATCCACAGGGCTACTGCGCCAAAACTCACCAACCCCGCGATCAATCCGTCTTTCACAAGGTTGGAGGCCGCCATTCCTGTGAGATCGCACAAACTCAATGTGCCGGACGACTGAATGGCGTGGCGACGCAGCGCGTAGCGCAACAGGCGTGACTTGGAGGAAACGTGAAGGTCTTGCATGGTGCTCGTCTCTGATTAGTCGCACGCGATGTCGGCCACGGCCCGCGCGCTCCAGTGATTGCGTGCCAGGTGCACGCTGCGCGACCAGTGATCGGTCGAGCCGAACACGTCGGCGATCTTCACCGTGCGGTTGGCCAGCGTGCGCATCGTCTTGGCCAGGGCCAGGGCTTGCGCACGGGTCTGGCCGGCCGGGTGCTCGGTGCGAACCCCGGCGTTGTCCCACACGATCACCGTGAGCCTGGACATGTTCAGGTGGCCTGGGTGGGGAGAACCGACGACGGGATCGGGCTGGCGCGCTCCGAGGTCGTCTCCATCCAGTGCGTGGTGGCGTAGCCCTTGGAGCGGGCCAGCGCCACGGCGCCGGGCAGCGTGTGCTCGCCGTCCAGATCCACCATGTCCGTGTCGAGCGGGCCTTGAACCACCCGCAGGTAAAAGCCCTTGCCCGGATGGCGCTGGGCAAGCTCCGCATCCAGCACGATGACCTGGGCGGGCATGTCCTGGGCAGGTGTGGCGTTGATGGTCTTGAACACGACGTGACCTCGCGCCTCAGCCCCGGCGACGATCCTGCTCGCGATAGATCGCGTTCAGCTCGTTTTGCATGGCGTGCATCTCGTCCTCGCTGGCCTGGATCTCGCCTTCCAGCGTGCGCTGGCGAAGCGTCAGTTCCTCGGGGGTCTTCTGGGTCAGGTCGCTCATGTCCGAAGCCTCGATCATCGTTGTTGAAGTGTTCTCATAATACACGTCGTGACGTGTACTGTCAATGCTGCCCTGTCGTCCTCTGGATCGGCCAGGCCGCGCAAATCGCCGCTTCGGCGGCCCGGTAGCGTGCCAGCGAGTTGCTGACCGACTGCGGCGTGACCCCTGCCTGGCGGGCGGCCGCAGCACCGGGCAGTCCGTCGACCAGTACCAGGCGGGCGGCCGTTTTCGCGGGCTCGCGCGCGCGCAGCAGGTGTGCCAGAACCTCGAATTGATCGTGGGTCATCGCGGCTCAGGCTCCGATGCGCGGCAAGGCATTGCGCTCGATCGTGTGCAGGACGTTCTCGCTGGACAATGCGTTGGCCAGGGCGTCGCGAAGATCGCGCATGCGCGTGAAGATGTCCTCGATGGCGGCGCGCACTTGCGGTGTGTCGGGCACATAGGATCGTTCGGGCGTGCTGTCGCTGATCTTCCACTCGCCATCGTGGACGGTGGTTCGATTCAGTCGAGTGGCCTGGGGAAAGGCCATCACGTAGCCTTGCTCGCTCACCGTCAGGATCTCGCCGGTGCGCGGGTCGACCCCGCGCTTGATCGGATTGACCTGGATGTGCAGGTTGGCGCCGATGCCCTGGTGGTGATCGGGCCTGTCCTGCGCATGCCCATCGGTGATGATCTCCAGCCAGTCCTCCCAGACGATGCCGCTGAGCAGGCTCGATTGCCGATCGAGCGCCTGCTCGACGGCTGCACGCAGACGCTCGATATCCGAGTCCTGGATGGGTTGTGGCAACTGCTTGCACTGCGCGATGAAACTCAGCCCGTCTGCCGCGACGAGACTGACATCGACCTCGATGACCTGCGCCTGGCGCTGGGCCGGCACGTAGCGCCAGGTGGCGATCTTGCGGCCTTCTCTGCGCGTGGGAAAGACATCGTGCATCGCGCCGACGCGTCGACCATAGGTCGAGAAGAAGCTCTTCGGCCGACTGCTGCCGCCCGGGTGCTCCGGATGGGGCTCGGTGTCCTGGTTCATGGTGCCAAGTCTCGCTGGAGCGGCGCCGTCATGCGCCACGCCTTGTTCACCGGGTACGCGATCGCAACGAGGATGCCCGCCAGCGCGATGCCGCAAACCCAGACGGCGGCATAGGGCACGACCAGGCTGGCCATCGCGATGTGAGCCGCGAGCCAGGTCGCCACCGCGATCGGGCGCCAGGCGCTGTGCCTGCTGGCGGCCGGGTGCAGGAGCAGCCTCGTCAGATGCCCGCTGAGATGGAGCCAGACCTCCAGGGGATCGTGGTCTCCCAGGAACAAGAAAAAAGCCCAACCGATCATGTTCTTCTCCTCGAAGCTTCAGCGTTGGGGTGTTCGGCAGCGCTGGAGCGCGCCCTGCACGTCGGAGGCGATCAGCGTGGCCATGCGCTCTCCCAGCGGGGTGAGGCGAGCGATGCCGTGATCGCCCGCATCTTCAATGCAGCCAGCCTTGCGCAGGTTGTTGTGCACACCCATGGCGGCCAGCGTCGTCCACTTGCCGCCCCCCGTGTAGGCGCGCCCCAGAAAGCACGGTTCGCCCTGGCGCAGTTGCGCGGCGTGCTGGCTGAGCGTGAGCGCCGCGTTGACGGTCAGCTTGGCCAGCGTGCCCTCCAGTGCATCGAGATCGGCACTCAAGCCAGCCTCCCGGCGCGTTTGAGCACATGCCTTGCGTACTGCTCTGGCGACAAGCTGAAGCTGTCGACGCGCTGGACTTCAGCCTTGGCATCGAGCACGCGCTTCCAGTATTTGCCGGCGAGCGGGCTGGCCCACATCAGCGTCAACGTGAACGCGTAGGAGACGAAGGCGAACACGATCAGGACGGTCGCCACCGTTTGCGCCGCAGGTGATCGCGGCGCCATCAGCCAGAAGACGACCAGCACTTCGCACAGCGCCAGTTGGAAGAGCTGCGGGGCGATCTCGTCGCGGAAGTTGGAGCAGGCCGCGTTCGTGGCCACCAGCATCGCGGCCACGAGGGGCACTGCGGCAAGCACGCCCGACAGGGCCATCTCGAACCGTGCGTCGTGCGTCGGCGCTCCTGCCAGCGCAAATTTGCCATGAAGCAGCAGGGTGAAGTACACGAGCTGCACGCCGGCCAACACCACGACGTTCAACGCATTGATGCCGCGATAGGCCAGCACCTTGCGTCGAGCAGCGCGCTGCACCCGCAGGACGGCAGCGCTGCGATCGTCGTTGGCGCTCGGATGGTCGTTCATGTTTCGTGATTCCCGGATTGGATGCTTTGACCTGGGCGATCCCAGAACGAAAGCGGAAGGCTGATGGAGGACAAGACGGCCGCGCCATACACGATGAGCGCAAGGGCTTCAAGTTCGGTCGCGGCGTCTTGACTGGGCACCAGGCGGTGCAGGCAATACAGCGCCCCCAGAAGAAAGACGGCCGCCAGCCCGGCGCGCGTGTTGCGCTGGCGCTTACCCAGGCGGCGCCAACCGACGAAGAAATGTGCACCCAGCGCTGTGGACACGCTCAACAGGAGCGAGAACAGCAAGGCCCAGCCCAACATGTGGCTGGGCAACGGCGGCGCATGCGTCATGATGTCGTGTCCTTTGCCTCGACCCGCGCAGTGGGTGCGTTGTCCAGGCCGCGAGGCAGTCGGGCGCGCTCTGCCAGATCCAGCAGATCCTCGACCGTGTAGCGATCGCCCGTTCGGCCTTCCATGGCGTTCATCTCGAAACTCCAGCCCGTGTGAAACGCCACGCGCAAGGTCTCGTTCTTGCCGTCGAAGGGGTTGTTCGTCGAGGCCAGCATGGCCGCGCTGCGTCCGGCGACAAAAGCGGCGACGACCGCGTGAACGGCTTCGGGGGACAGCGTGCTCATGTCGGACTCCCCTCCAGAGGATCCTCGAACGTGATGGAAGCCTTGCCCGCCGCGATCAGGGCTTGCAGTGCTTCTTGCGTCTGGGCCAACTCGGCCTCGTGCCGCTCGAACGAGCAGCGCCAGTCCTGGATGTTCCTGCGCGCCCGCTCCATGCCCTGCTGGGATTCCTGGACGCGGCGCTCCAGACGCCACTTTTCCGCCTCGAACAACGGGTCGGCGGCGTCGATGATCGTGTTCGGGATGACGAACACATGATCGTGTTCCCGTCCGATGCCCAGATCATGCACGGCGATGTGCACGCCGTCCGGCAGGCTGGAGATGTCCCTGACGTAGAGATCGCCAATGACTTCGAGCCCCATGGCGTGCAGTACCCGATCGATGACCCGCACGAATGCCGTGGTATCGGGGCGACGAGACGGCGTGACCTTCTCGGCCGTCTCGCAGGTCAACTCGCGCAGGGTCTTGCCGCTCAGGCTGCACTTCAAATCGTTTTCCATAAGCGGAGATATTACTGTTTTCGACCTATTTTGTCAACTCAAGTCGGTGAGCCTAGTGTGCCAACTGCTCCAGTCCTTGTGCGAACTCACGGGCTCCGCCGTTGGCCGGGTGACGCACGGCGTGGCTGGGCACACCCATGTCCGCCAGCAGTCCTTGCGCCTTGCGGCCGACAGCGACAACGCGCGCCTGGGGGAAGGCTGCCAGCAAGATCTCCATGGCGGGCCGCCCCAGCGCGATCTCCTGGGGCGTGGGCGTGCGGTTGCTGTGGGGCTCATCCGGCCGGTGCGGATGCATCTGGAGCGCATTCCAGAGGATTGTCTCGTGCGCCAGGCCCAGGCGATGCAGTGCGCCCCAGACGATCGTGGCCGACGGCTCCGACCAGGGCCTGGCCCGGTAGGTCAGGCGCGTGCACGCCGGCATGCGCGGGATGGCGCCCTCGCCCAGCAAACGCTCGCTGGTGAAGGCCACGCCGCTGTGGCGGCAGCCCTGGTAGCCCGGGGCCTCGCCGCACAGGATGAAGCGCGCGCGTGTGTCGAGATGCCGCGCCAGGCGTTCGAGCTTGGCCTGCGGTGTGTTGTGCGCCAGGTCGGTGGTGCAGGTGTCGACCCACGGGTTGAACAGCCCCGGGCGACCTGCGGGCAGCGTGTCGACCAGGCGCTGCGCCAGTTCCTTGGATTGCTTGGGATCAGCCATACCAGTTGTGCGAGAGAAACGCGAAGACGGCGGCCCCATACCCGAATGCGAGGCTTGCGCCGACATCGTGCAGGCCCATGTTGGTCTGGATCACCATGTGGACCAGGCCCAGGAAGACCAGAGCCCCCATCGTGAGCACGGCTCCCAGGACGAGGAACAGCACCGTGTAGCCATAGAGCTTGCTTCGGTTCAAGAGGAGTCTCCTAGTGGGCGGGTTCTTTCATGTTTCCAGGGGAGGCATGCCGAACTCGGCGAACCAGCCATCGCGGCAGGCGCCCGGGTTGGTCTGCTGCAAGAAGGCGAGCACCTCGCGCAGCTCTCGCTCCTGGCGAGCCACTTCCTTTTGCGCCTTGTCCAGTTCGAGCTGGGCGGCCTGCGCCATCTCCTTGGCGGCCTCCAGGGCGCGCTTGCGCTCGTAGGCTTTGGACTGCATGTCGAGGATGACGGACTCGTACATGGCGTTCAGCGTGGGAATCGGCTTGGGCATGATGGGCTCTTTCGATCAGGGCGTGGGCGGCTGGGTAGCTTCCTGGGTTGCTTTCTGAGCTGCTTCCTGAGTCACTTCGTGCCAGGCCACCTGAAACCGACGCATGTCGTCTCGCGTGGCCGCGCGCAGCACGTCGCTTGCGCGAATGGCCACGGGGTGCGTCCACCGGCCGGAGTTCGCGCGCCACTTGCGCACCACGGGGTCGCCCGTGCCGTTGGCTTGCAGCCGGGTGATGAAGGCAACCTGCTCGGCGCCGTGGTGGCCGTAGCGCACGATCACCATCAGGTTCGGGCGCAGCTTCAGCGACATACGTCCTCCTGGCGCGCCGGATTACCCAGGCCCTGGACATGTCGGTGGGTGCGCACGGCGAACACGATGATTCCTGTGGCCAGGATCGCGAGATTGAACGCGCTCATGAACCACAGGCCACGCAAGCCCGGGTTGGGCAGCTTGGTCTCCACGAAGCTCAGCAACGGAAGACCGATGATGAGCGCGAGGGCCAAGGCGATGAGGCGCTTGCTCTCGGCACTCAGGCCCACGGGCGACGCGACAGAAGTGCGCATGCTGGGGTCGACCTCAGACCTCGGGCGAGTAGTACAGCGTGGCGCCACACTTGCCGCACAGATGCGCGCGGTGAAAGGTCTTGTTCATGAGGTTGCGCACGCGGATATCGCGCGAGGAGCATGAGGCGCATTGCACGCGATCGCCTTGCACGCACTCGGGGTGTTGCGCGGCGTACCAGGCGTAGTTCTTCGTCTCGAACTTGGTCATGAGCAGCCAGTAGCGCGTGCCGGCCGCGATGGAGATGACCATGAACATGCCGCCGATGAACGGTGTGCCGCCCTCGACGCCGAGGGAGTTCACCAGCAGGACGCATCCGATGATGAAGAACAGCCCGCAAAACGCCGCGAAGCCGACCTTGCGAAGGGTGTAGTTCATGAACAGCCTTGTTGACGAGGGAATTCATCCACCCGAGGCAGCATGGCTTGCACCAGGTGCTCCCACTGGGTTCCCAGCAGTTGCGCCGGGCTGCGCCAGTCATAGCGGTAGCGCGAGCCACTGCGAACCCACATGCCATGATGGGTCTCGACCACCCGGATCTGAAGGCCATGCGCCTTCGTCACCCGACGGTCGCCGATGCGCGGTGTGCGCCTCGGCCTGGCCGAGGCCATCATGAACCGCATCTGCGTCACGACGGCGCCCACGGCTCAGTCCTTCTTCGCGGCGGCCTTGGTGGCCTTGGCGTCCTTGCCGCCCTTGGCCGAGGTCGCCTTGACGATCTCGTCGTGGGCCTGCATCAGCGCGTAGAACTTCTCGGCGTCGACCGAGACGGTCTGGCCACGCAGCGCGGCCGTGCTGCCGGCCTGCTCGACATGGCGGCGCAGATCGGCGTGCTCGGTGAACAGCGACGCGGCCTGACGGAAGTGCGTCACCACGCTGGTGGCCACCTTCTTGGGCAGGCGCGGGCTGGTGTCCATCACCTTGGCGGTCACGCGCTCCACGCCGCCGTTCAGCTTGGCCTTGAGCGCCTGGCCGGCGTTCTCGCCGTACTTGCGGATGGCCGCCAGGGCGGCCTCGGCCGAGACCTTGCCCGACAGCAACAGCTCGTGCACGTCGGCGTCGGCGTTGGCCAGCATCAGCATGGTCTCCACGTGCGTGGTCGAGCGCCCCACGTCCTTGGCGATCTCCTCGACCGTGAGCTTCATGCGGTACAGGCGCAGGTAGCCGATGCCCTGCTCCAGCGGCTTGTACTTCAGCCCCTTCTCGGCGCGCAGCATCAGCTTGGTGCGCTCGACGTTGTTGCCATTGAAGTACACGCCGCTGATGAACGGCAGCGGTGCGCCGCGCTCGATGGCGATCTTGGCCGCGCGGACGCGCTGGTGACCATCGATCGGGACGATCTTGCCGTCGGCCGTGGTGCGGAAGATGATCGGCGGCACGAAGGCGCCCGCCATGTACGACTGGGCCAGATCCTCGATCTGCGCGATCACGTCCGGATCGTTGTAGTTGCGCAGATTGAACCCTTCTTCCTCCTCGATGATGCGCGGGTTGATCTCGTAGGAGTCGACCTTCTTGGCCGAGCCGTCCTTGCGCGAGACCAGGCCGCGCAGCAGCATCACGCCGCCCTTGACCGCTTCTTCGACCTCGATGGTGTTGTCGACTTCGCCCTGGGGCGAGTGCACGTTCGCTTCGCTCATGATTGGATCAGCCTTCTCGTTAGTGTTCAGAATTTGGTGTTCAAGCAATACTACACCGTCATTTTCGATTTGTCCATTGTCCGTAAACCCAGAAATCGAGGGTTCGCCACGCGTTGCGGCCGCGCGACGAATCGTCGACCCTGATCACGTCCCCTGATGGATGAGCAGGTAGGCGCAGCCCTGCTCGCGCGCCCGGGTGATGGGCGCCAAGAGGCTGGCGGGGATGTCTTCCAGCGGCATGCCAAGGTTCAGGACGAATTCCCAGATGCCGTCCTGACCATTGCGCACATGGGCATAACTGGCGTGATCCTCGACCCACTTCCATGCCGGCACCTCCTCGGGCGTGTTGTAGTCGAACAGATCGGTCATGTCGATCTCGGCGATTTCCTGGCGTGTGGCGCCCGGAAGAACCTCGCGGTCCTGGGTTGCGGACTCGTCGAGGGAGTCGTGCTGAGTGGGGTGGTTCATCGTGATCGTCCTGGGGGTCGTGCGGTGTCGTGGCGAGATCGGTCTTTTCAGGTTCAGGTCGGGCCGTTGGATTCGCCAAAAGCCCCTTGGGGAAGCTTCCAGGCGGCCGGATCCACCAGGATCTGCTCCTGCGGATAGTGCTCGCCCAGGGCCAGGCTCACCACGGCCGGATCCATGTCGTAGGGCGTGCCTCGGGCCGCCAGATCGCGCACCGAGAGCTGCCGGTGGATGGTCTTGCCGAAGCGCTCCTCGTAGAGTGCGATCTCCTCGAAGCCCTGCGGGTCGATGAGGCGCACGCTGGCCCACTGGTTCGCCGAGCCGAAAATGCACTTCATGCACGAGGTGCGCCCCCAGCCCAGGTGGTACGCCGGGTGGGCATTGATGCCATGGCGCTGGATGATGTCCCAGACCTGCTGCTCGTCCCAGGCGTGCACGGCGCGCCAGTGGTCGATGTGTCGCACCACGCGCTTGCCCTCGCGGTTGTCGCTGCGGTCGTGCTCGAACACCTGGTAGCGGGCGCGGGCCGACGACTCCTCGGCGCGCTCGCCCGACAGCACCAGCGTCTTGCCTTGCGTGAAGCGAGGCTCGCTGGTCAGCACCCGGGCGCCCACATCCACCTTGAGATAACCGCTGCACCAACGTTGCGTCAAGTCCGCCGTGACCTGCGGGAACATCTGCCGTGTGTTCGCCTTGCCGCGCGTGCCCCCGCTGGAGAGGATTTGTCCCGATTCGCTTTCCCAGGCGATCGGGGAGGTCAGGCTGTCCTGGCGCAACATCTCGCGCTCGAAACCGCCCACCTTCCAGGAGAAGATGAGCTTGAGGCCCAGCGCGCGGGCAAACGCCCGGCAGTAGTCGCGCGTGATGGGCCAATCCATGAGGTTGGAGCCCTCCTGGCCGTCCACATCGTGGTGGTGCAGCTCGATGGCCTCGCGCGGCACGCCCAGCTCCAGCAGGCGCAACACGCACGCCACACTGTCCTTGCCTCCGCTGAACAGAACCACGTAGCGATCGTAGATCGACAGGTCGGGCGTCCACATCGGATCGCGATGCGCCTCAAGCGGCAGGCGCGGCGCGAACACCAGAGGGTGTTCGACGACCTCATCGGCCACGGGTCGATCGGAAATCCGGGGTAAGACGCTTTGCTGCATGGCGCACTCCAACTGGGAATGCCTTTATATTACTTCAAAGCGTCTTTTTTGTCAATCTCAAAGAACACGTCGACCGGTGCCCGGCCTGGCGCTGGGATGGGGGTCGTGCGCGTCTCGGATTCGGGGTTGAGCCTTCAGCGCCTGCGCACGTCGTACACCCGATCGACGCCGGCCCCTGGATCGCCATGGCCGGCCTGGTGTGCGCCCACGATGGCGTGGTTGACCCAGACGTTGCGATCGGCCAGCACGCGGATGTGGCCCCGGCGCAGGTGCATGCGCGGGCTCGCGCGAGACCCTGCGTGGCTGGCGCTTGCGGTGTGCGCAGCGGCTCGGCCCTCCAGGGCGGAGCCGCGCACCCACAGCACATGCACCGGATCGAACGGCTCCTTGCCGCTGGCCAGGCGTTTCTTGTTCAGGGCGGCCGGAGGATCCAGGCGCTGGGTCTCCACGTTGGAACAACCCATCACGGCGGCGAAGCTCAGGGCTGCGCCCACCTCGTCGTTGTTGTCGGCCTGCAATGTCCCCTGGATCTGCGCCATCGACATGCCGTTTTGCATCATCAACGAGATCGGCATGGGAAAGAGCACGACCATTTCGCTGTCCAGCGTCCACATGGCCTTGGAGCGCGGGTCGATGCAGTCGCGATTCCTGAGGTAGTCGACCACGACCTCGTTGGAGCCGCCCTCGCTGGCGTATTCTTCGGCGCTCACCCGCTGAGGCTCGCACTCCAGGTTGACGGCCGTCATCGCAGGAGAGAACAGCCACATCTTCTCGCGCGACGAGTAGTACAGCGGCAGCACGAAGATCTTGCGGCCCGTCTGCTCGGCGGCCGACTCCCCGCCCAGGGCGCCCTTGTAGACGAGGGGCAGGTGTGCATCGTCTTGCCACACCAGCGCGATGCGTTTCGGAGAGGGCTGCTCGTTCGGCCCCAGCGTGCCCTCGCCCACGGCGTATTCGAGCGCCACCACCGGGAACGGCAGCCGGGCATGATCGAAGCTGCGCATGGAGCTGTCTCCGTCGATCACGCGGCCATTTTCCGGCACCAGGAACTTGGGGGCGGCGCGCAATCGCTCGATCACCCAGGCCAGCGAGCGTCGATCGCGGGCCAGGTGAGGATCGTTCATGGCGTGCAGGTGCCCGGTGAGCTGGGCCAGACACTCGGCGCTATACGAAAGATGGTCTTGTATCTTCATGTTTCGTCAATTTTTGAAACGATATACTACTGTCTTGCCTGACCTCTGTCAACTCTGACGCCTCCCACCGGAAGAATTGACAATGTAACATGGTCGTTGTATAGTTCCAGTCGACAGGCAGAACACAAATATATGACATTCGCTAAAAGTCGCGTCGGACTTTCCCTCATGTTGGCCCTGGCCGTGCACAACCCGGCGCGCAGGCGCGCTGCCCCGTTGCCGGCCGTCGCCGAGGATCTGGGCCTTTCCCTGCCGCACCTGGAGGCGATCGCCCGATTGCTGCGCCAAGCCGGGCTGATCCGTTCGCTTCGCGGCCCCGGGGGCGGCTATGTGCTGCATCGCCCGCTGGAAGAGATCACGCTGGCCGATATCGTCGAGGCCATCGATCCCGAAGTCTTGCGCGCCGTGGGCGGCCCGAATCTGCCCAAGGACACCGGCTCGAACCGCAGCTCGGCGCTGAACATCAGCCGGGCGATGTTCCGCTCGTTGCGCAAGACGCTGCACGACGACCTTCAATCCATGCGTCTGTCGGATTTCCTCTCGCCGGAGCAGCGCCAGCAGATCGACTTCAGCAAGATGCCCGCCTCGGTTGAAGGTGCCGTGCCGCACGGCGAGGAAGGCGGCAGCGACGAAGACCCCGCCCAGCAGGCAACCTGCGAGGCCGTGGCCGGCCAGGACGGAGGGGGCGACCCCAGCGCGGCGCTGGGCAGCGATCGCGCATCCGATCGTGAATCCGATCGTGAGTCTGATCACGCCCCCGACGCGCTGAGTACCGCCTCGGCGGGTGGCTCCGGCTTGTTCAACTACGGACACTGAACGCTCTTGAACACATGATGGGCTGAACACATCGGCCCTGATCTTCTTGCCGCCTGCTTGGAGGCCGTCGACAATACACCGGTGTCGAGACATCATCAAGGAGCGGCCTCCATGGGGCTGGACGTACCCTTCGAATCCCTGTTCTCCAAGGAGCACAAGGTCACGAGCCCTCGTCAGGCACTCTCGATCGTGGAGTCGGCCATTCGCCGCCGCTCGATGGTCACGATGATCCTGGAGTCCTCGCGATCCTTCAACACCCTGATCCTGGAGGCTGACGAGCGGTCGCTCGTACTGGATGAGCTGGTTCCGCGCGACATCACCAAAGCCCACGACCTCAACGGCGCCCTGTGCATCTTTCGACACGAGGGCATGTTTGCCGGCTTCGTGATCGAGTCGGCCGCGCGCAAGCCCGACGAGACCCTCTCCTGCGATTTCCCGCGTGACCTGCACCTATTGCAGCGGCGCATGTACTACCGCGTCGAGGTCTCGTCCACCGATTTGTCCAACGTCTACCTCGTGCGCAAGGGGGCCGCTCCCTGCCAGGGGGTGTGCTTGGATCTGAGCGCAGGCGGCATGCGTCTGGCCCTGCATAAGCCCCCGCTGGTTCCCCTCACGAGCATGGAAGAACTTGAACACATCGAGTTCTCCATCGGCGACAGCCTGCACTGCGTCAGTGCGCGGGTGCGCTCGGTCATCCCGGCCGACAGCAAGACCCCCATGCGGGTCGGGCTGTCTTTCGAGGGGCTGCCTTTGCCCGTCGAGCGCGACATCGCGCTGTACGTGCAGCGTCGCGATCGCGAGCTGTTGCGTATTCGCGCGAACTGAAGCCCCCTGGCCGAACCGACCCAGGGGCCTGCGACTTCAGCTCGCCACGGCGTCGTTCAAGGACGACTCCTCGGTCGTGCGCATGCCCAGCACATCGAGCATGGCCTGAATGAGGTCGTCGGCCCCCGAGGATTGCTCCATGGCCAGATCGTGGGCCTGGCCGGCCAGCTCCGAGAAGCCTTCGCGGCGCAAGAACGCCACCACCTTGTCGCGGGCCGCGTTGAAGCGCGGCCGCGCCGACGGATAGCGCAGCACCTTCCAGCACAGGGCGATCGCGCCGATCATCGTGGACACGTTCGAGGCGTCGCACCGGTGAGCGGCGTCGCGATCGAATTCCTCGGCCCATGGCCGGAAGTTCGAGAAGGGCATGGGGCGAGCCAAGTGATAGCCCTGGAGATACTGCGCCCCCATGATGCGGGCCACCTCCATCATGCCCTGGTTCTCGATACCCTCGACGATCACATCCAGGCGCAGGTCGCGCCCCATGCGGATGAACGTGTCGATCATGCTGAGCACCTGGCGCGGGGACTCCTCGATGCGTCGCACGATGCCCTGGTCGACCTTGATCAGGTTCAGCGGCATGCTGGCCATGCGCTGCAAGCTGCTGTACCCCGAGCCCAGATCGTCGATGGCCAGGTTCACCCCGAGGTTGCGCAGATCGTCCATGGCCTGTCGCGCCGCCTTCACGTCGACCTCGGTGTTCTCCAGCAGCTCCAGGCACAGGCGCGAGGAGTCGATCGAGCGTGACCTCAGGTTCTCCGACACCCAGTGCGTGAGCCTGGGGTCGAGCAAGGCGTGCGGCGGCAAGTTGACGGCCACGCGCAGAGGGCGACCCCACTGGTCGGCTTCGCACAGATGATCGAGTGCCTGGCGCAAGGACAGGACGAACAGGTGCTCCAGGTCTTCCTCCCCCAGGATGGGCAGGAACTGCCCGGGGTTGAGGATGCGGCCGTCGTCCATCTGCAAGCGCGCCAGCGCTTCCACCGAGTAGATCTTGTGCTGCACCACGTCCACGACCGGCTGCACGTACATGCGCAACCCGCCCGAGAACAGGGCGTCGCGGATCTGCATGGCGGCCACCTGCGCGATGCCCGTGGGGCGCTGCGGGTAGGCATACGAGCGCAATTGGTTCCAGCGTTGCTGCAACCCCTGGCCGAACTGCCGCATGAGCGAGGACTCGAACTGGTACAGGTGCGAGCCGAAGACGTTGAGCACGAAGTCCATGCGCCCGTCGGCGCCCGACACCGGGATACTCAACACCGAGCGCACGGGCAGATCCTCGGGCAAGGCGTCCATCCAGTGCTTCAGGCGCTCGTCCTCGCGCACGTTGCACGAGCGCTGGATGGCCCGGCTCTTCCAGGTGGCCACGCTGATGGAGTGGCTGCGCTCGTCCTCGGCGTTGAGCAGAACCTCGAAACCCGGGCTTTGCAGCAGCTTGGAGAGGTCGCGCGCGCAGCGCCCGGAGCTGTCCTCCATGAGGAAGGTGCCCGACTTGTTCAGGTGCATCACCGTGACGGCGCAAACCCCCGGCAGTTGAGCCAGGTCGCGCACCTCGCGCGCGCGGATGTCCACCCACAGCATGCCGCGCTCGGGCATCGGCTGAGAGAGGAACTCCAGGTACTTCTTGTGCACTTCATCCTGGCCTTCGAGATCGGACTGCAAGGCTTCTTGCATGCGGATCTCGGCGATCTGGAAGGCCATGTAGCGATCCTTCGGCGACAGGTGCGACGACGACAGCATCTCGTTGAGCAGCGAACGGAACTCGCTCATCGAGCGCGAGATCCAGGCCGGCGAGATCCCCGCCATCGCATGGAAGCGTCCGCTTTCCTTCGTGCGCTCGCGAATGGCCTGCACGGATCGCGCCGGATCCAGGATGAAGCGGAAGTATTCCAACTGCGACTTGCTCCACAGCGCGTAGACATCGCATTCGCTGTGGCTCTCGCAGCTCGCCTCGTCTTGCGTCTGGTCGGCCTGCCGGGCCTCCTTCACCATGTCGGCAAAGCGCGCGTGCGCGGCCTCCACGAACGACTCGGCCCGGCGCAAGATGTTGATCGCCCGGGTGTCGTAGGCGGAAATCAGCGACTGCTTGTGCAAGAACATGTTGATCGACTGCGGCATGCGCCACCACGACTGGCGGCGGTCGCGCTCCAGCTTGCACTGGTACATGGCCGTGTCGGCCTTGCGGATCAGATCGTTGATGTCCTCCCCATCCATGGGGTACACGCTCACCCCCATGGTCATCTCGACACGGGCCTGCTGGCCGCCTTCGATCTGGAAGGGCTTTTCCACCGCGCGGTGAATGCGCGAGAACGCCTTGTCGAGCTGATCAAGGTCGCGCTCGGCGTCGATGTCCTCGATGAGCACCATCAGCTCGTCGCCGCCGAGCCTGGCCAGAAAATCGGTCTTGCGCATCAGCGTGCGCAGCCGATCGGCCAACTGGCGCAGCAGCTCGTCGCCCGCCTGGTGGCCCAGGGTGTCGTTGACCTGCTTGAAGTCGTCCAGGTCGATCATGCCGATGGCCAGGCAGGATCCTGTACGCCTGGAGCGCTCCAGAGCCCTGGCGATCTCGTTGTCCATCGCCCGGCGATTGGGCAGTCCGGTCAGGGGATCGTGGAACGCCGCGTGCTCGATGCTGCTCTTGAACGCGTCACGCTCGGTCACGTCGACGATCGTCCACACCACCATGCTGGGCTGAATGTTCGAGTCGTACTTGCCCGCCAGGTCACACGACAGGATCTTGCCCGAGCGCGTGCGCAGACGCACGCTGGCGCACTGGGCGTGCCCTTGCAGATAGACCGTCGGATACAGGTCGCGAACCTTGCGGAACTCGTCCTCCCCGTCGAAGAACATGTGGGTGGATAGGCCGATCAGGTCGTGATGCTGCTCGTGCCCCATCATGTCGGCAAAACGACGGTTGGCCTCCACCACGATGTCCCCGGAGGTCATCAAGATGCCCGCCAACGCATTGTCCAGAAGCGACTCGCGCATGCGCGACAACTGCCCCTGGCGGCTCTTCAGGTCGATCTGATCCAGACACTGCGAGATGCTTTGCGCCAGGTCGAAGATGGCCATGTTCAAGGCGTCGTCGAAGTTCTGGTGTTCGTCCTGAACGGTGAGCGCGCCCCAGATGAAGTCGCCGCGCCGAATCGGCGTGTTCACCCCGCGCGCGTCCTGGTGCAGCCGCACCCACCGTTGCGACTCGATGGGATCATCCCCGTCGCTTTCCGAGAAGCGCCTGTCCATCGCCCGCCAGTCGTCCATCATCGACTCGTAGAAGGAGCGATCCACGTCGCTGAGGCCATCCAGCGCCAGCGCCTCCTCGGGCTGCGGCGCCACCTCGCCCGGACGTGGTTGCGGTTGTGTGTCGGCCAGGCGATAGAAGTGATCCATGTACACGAGCCGGCACCGGCTCAGCCCCGTGTACTGCTGCACGATGGACTGCGCCTCCCCCAGGAAGTGCGCGACATCGTGCGCCTCATGGGCCGTCATGTGCAAACGGGCAATGCACGCGTTGATCTTGCGGATGGACTCGATCTGCCGGTGCGCCTGGCCACGGCCGTGGATCTCCTGCATCGTGTAGTCGTAGATGTGCATGAAGTCCAGGCCGTTGTGCACCAGGATCTCATGCAAGGCCAGGGCGTCCTCCTCGATCCCCAGGATCGACTGCCCCTGCGACGGGTCGACCAGGCCCAATACCTTCTGCGCATCGCGCTCCAGCCACCGGTCGACGTACAGCGTGTGGTTCATGAACCAGTACGCCAGCAAGGCGATGGCCTGGCGCGGCGTCTGCGCCAGCGCATACGGTTCGTGCAGCGTTTCGCGCGTCTTCTTCAGGGCCGACAAGAAGTCCTCGTGGGACTTGCGGTGCTCCGCGTTCAGATCCGCAGCGCCGAGGGCGATCTGCATGGCGCGCTCGGAGCGGAAATGCTTCCTGAGACGCCGGTCGGCTTCCACGAGGAAGGCATCGGCCTGGTCGGGCGACAGCAGCTCGATCTCGCTGGCCTCGCGAAACAGCGCAAGGATCGAGGCGTGCTGGCCGCGAACCTCGGCGACCAGGGCGCGCAGCGCCGCCTGCGACTCAGGAGGCTGACCGAGGTCAGATCCCGATTTTTCGATCAATTCTGGCATGACTTCTGGGTGATTTCGTATCCACGACAGTGTAGAAGCAAAGCCCTGAAGAAGTCTTTTCTGAATTGACCGTTTGTCTGCTTCACCGTATCATTTTGTCCATTCGGAATGAGCCCGCTCCCGGGTTGTTCCGCTGTGCGAAAACGCGCTCCTCGTCCCTTGCCCTTTCACGACCATGATCGAAGGCGTTGTTCACCCTGAGGATGTCGTTGCGGTGCGCATTGCCCGAGTCGTGGTCGATGTGCTCGATCGCGCCGAGGGCGGCTGCGAGAGAGATCTTCTCGTGTCACGCACGGCACAACTCATCGAACAATCGGGCCTGTCGTTCTCGGGCCAGAACTCACCGGCGACGTATTGGGTCGACCGCATGGGCTCCATGGGCTTGTTGCGCCGTAAAGGCATCGGAGTGCCGGCCGTGCTGGTCTTGACCCGTAAAGGCCGCGACAAGCACGTGGCGCTGAGTAAACCGCTGCGCGTCCTTGACGAACTCCGCGCGACGGCGCGCCCGACCGACGAGCGCGTGAACTGACTCAAGGCGCGTGACGCCCAAAACAAAAGCGCTCCATGGGGAGCGCTTTATGTCGTCTGAGCCTACCTATCGGCATGGGCTCGGGCTTTACGGCATTCAGGCCGCCGCAGCTTCCGGGACGAGGAAGTCTTCCTTTGTTTTGCCGGCGTCCAGTGCGGTGAGCATCCACTTGGGCGTCTTGCCGCGACCCGACCAGGCATTGCCCTTGTCGTCGCGGTACTTGATCGTCACGCGGGCGCCGCGAATGGCCGTTGGCTTGCGGTGCGAGAAGATGTCGTCCGGCGTCAGGCCGAAAGCCTGAACCTTGGCACGAATGTCCTCCAGGGCTACGCGCACTTCATCGGCGCGGATGCTCGCGGCTTCGCGTTCGAGTTGGCGGATCTGGAGGCGGATTTCTTCATAGCGATTGTTCGACATGGCAGTTGTTCCTTTGATGCTGGTTGGACTAATGAAGTGTTCTGGGGTCAGCATCCAGCAAGGAATCGATGCTGGATGTGAAGGATCATAAGAAGTCAATGGCTGGTCGTCAATACCCTAAAGTACAACATGGGTATAAACCATACCCCCAGAACAAGTTGACGATCGTTTTTTGCAACATTCGGTACTGGTAGGTTGAACACTCCGGTCTGTCAAGTTGACAATTTCGCAACGATGAACAACAATATCGATATGAAACCATCCTGGAGCGTACACCCAGGATGGTCCTATCGAGTGCCCTCAGGAATCGACCTACGTCATGACTTCAGCCAACCCATCCCGACCGCCGACCTCCATACCCTCGCTGCATCAAGACATCCGTCATGCCGCGCAATACCTGTCGGATCGCGTGCATGGAGACGACCAGTTCAATGATCGCAGGCGTGTCATGTTCGAGGCGCGGTACGGCATCTTCGAGCAATGGGACGCTCCCGCGAAAAAGAAAGCCACGTTCCAGGACGTGGCCCGCAAGTTCGGAGTGACGCGCCAGGGCGTGCATGCCGTGGTCTCGCGCATGCTCAAGATGCGTGACGAAGCTTTCAAACAGGACAAGCCGGAGGGCTTCTTGACGCTCTCCAATGCCTTGCGCGCGCAAGACACCCATGACATCGTTCGACAACTCGGTGGGGTCACTCTGAAGACTGCTGCGGCATTCTACAGGGATGTGTACGGCCTGGATCTTCCGATCAAGCAAGCCGTGACCATCGAGCCCGACTCGCTCAAGGAGTTGCGCCGCGTCATCCAGCGCCTGGCGGAAAATAACGGCGCGGCCAGTCTGGATGACATGGCCAAGATGATGAAAATCCCGGTGGCCAAGGTCAGCGAACTCATCGACCGGGCTCAAGGCGATGAAGCCGAGCTGCAGGCTCAGGCCATCGACCAGGCGCGATCGGCCACGCTCGACGGCATCAAGGAGCTGTCCAGTGGCTGGTATGCGCTGGAGTCTTCGAAAAGGCTGCCATGGCGCAATCGCTTCATCAACGTCGCGCAGAAAATGATCGAGGGTGCACGTCTGGCCGGGGTTCAAGCCCTGGAACTCGATGTGATCATCCAGGCCGTCATGCGGGTGCCTTCGTCGCGCATGCATCGCGACGAGCAGGGTGAGACCACCTTCTCGCCCACGCTGCGCGTCAAACTGCCGCGTGATGTCGCACGCAGTGTGCTTTTGCACTACGGCGGCGGGCTGTTCCTGGTCATGGACGAGGACGAGTGCACGTTCGTCACCTTCGACGAAGACCGACTCAAGCAAGGCGACATCCAGCCCAGTCTGACCGACTGCGAGCGGCGCGCCGTGGAGGTCATGCGCGACCACGATGGCCGCATCGCCTACAAGGATCTGCACGACCAGCTCGTGGCCGAAGGGTTCGGCAAGCCCCTGGTGGGCAAGGTGCTGCAGTATTCGGTGCTCTTTCGCATCGTCGACCGCGCCGTGCGCGGCTTCTCCTGGGACGACACGTTCGCCAGCTTGAGCTGAGGCGGCCGACCAGACGGCACACTCCATCCGACGGGAGTCGCGCGGAGTGTGCTTGAGTTGACAAATTGACTGCCAGGTATTAAGGTTTCTCATAGCGGAGGGGCTTCTCCCTCCCGACTATCCAAGAGGAACTCCTGTGGCGATTCAACGACAAGTCATTTCCACGCTGGATCAGCGTACCGGTTGCGACGTGATGGGGCTGGACACTCTGGCCTGGCGGCATCCGGACAACAGCATCGTCTCGGGCTCGCTGCTGACGGTCGAGTCCAACCATTTCGCCGTGCTCAAGACGCGTGGCGCCGTGCTGGGTGTGTACGAGACCGGGCAGCACCAGATCACCACGCCGGACAAGCCGCTCATCGGCTCGCTCGTGCCGGCCTTCTTCGGCGGGCAGTCGCCCTGGCAGTACGAGGTCATGTACGTGCAGCGCAGCAAGCTGCTGGCGCAAAACCGTGGCATCGCCACCTCGCGCGAGATGGCCATCATGCAGTACGTGGTCGATTACTACGTGCACGTGGACACCAAGGAAGACGCCGAGAAGCTCATCACCCACATGCCTTTCGCCGGTGACCGCATCCCGATCAAGGAGCTGACGGCCTACGCCGGGCCGGTGATCGAGCAGGCGATCAACCAGATCGTGCAGCTCACGCCGATGGAGCAGATCAACGAGAAGATCACCGACATCATCGCCCTGGCCAAGGAGCATCTCGCCGAGTTCCTGGCCATCTACGGGGTGCATCTCAACGACGTGAAGGTGCTGATCACGCCCAACGACGAGCGCATGCAGGAGCTGATCTCGTTGCGCGCCTTCGGCATGAGCGAGGAGCGCGCGGCCAACATGTACCTGGCCCTGAAGATGGCCGAGAAGGGCCTGATCTCGGCGCCCAACGCGGCGGCCGGGGCGGCCTTCAACATCGGCGGCTACACGATGGGCACGTTCAACGCAGGCGCGGTGGCCGGCCTGCCCAAGTAAGCCTGGCGCGCGAAGGTGGGCGCAAAGTTCTGAGAGTCCACCTTCGCGCACGATCGACCTCAACGGCCACCTGGAGTGCATCATCGCGTCCGCGTGCGGACTTACGTGCAGTCCTGATCGCCACACCACCAAGAAGACTTCAAGCCTGCCATGCAGACCATCGACAACCCCATCGACAACGCGGGCGCCCTCAAGGCGCTGGTGATGAACCTGTACACCGGCTGGGGCTACAACGCCTACCGCCAGGAGAACAAGGATCGCGCGGACGACCTGCTCGTGCGCAACGGTGTGTGCGCCTTGCTGGGCGAGACGCGTGCCGCACTGCGCGAGCGCGTGCAGGCCCTTCACAGCAGCATTCCCACGCCCAGCCGGGACAATCCGTTCCCGGGCGCAGTCGAACGCCGGCAGATCGAGTTCATCGAGCGCCTGGACAAGAACGTCGAGGCCGTGGAGGTGCGCATCCGCAACCTGCCGGTGCCGGAAAACGACTCGACGTGGATCCGCCACCGGGCCGAGCGTGACTTCCTGCCGCGTCTGCTGCATGCCGACGAGGCGATGGCGCAAGGCGCCGCCCTGGCGCGCGAACATGCCCGCAACAGCGAGGACTTCATTCAAGGCGTGGAGTCCGCCCTCGTGACGCTGCGCGGCGCCATCGAGCAGCGCAACGCCATCCTGATGATCGCCTGACTCCAGGCTCGTCGGCGTTGACATGCCACGGCCTGAGGGCAATGCCTTCAGGCCGCTTCTTCAGCGTCTCGTCACTTGCTGACGGACTTGTCGTACTTCAGCTCCAGGGACACCGGCCCGACCAGGTGGATGACCTTCTTGAGCTGGTAGCTCACCGTGGTCACGCCGTCGTGCGTGTGGATGCGCAGGTCATCGGCACTGATGTCGGAGATGTAGCCGGCTTCCACGCCCTTGGTGAACGTCTCGCGAATGGCGTTGTGATCCGGAGCCTCCTGGATCGAGCGCTGAACCAAGGCGTAGACGGACTGCTCTTCGACGACCACCGGCACGGCTTGAAAGGCGATGACCAACGCAAATCCCAGAAGGGCCACCCAGGCCAGCAGGCCCAGCAGCGTGATGCCGCGCTGCCTGGCGCGCGCGGTGAGGTGGCCATGAAGGCCGTGAATCGCAGGGGTGCGTGAAGGATGCGGTGACATGGTGGAATCCTGCCGCCAGGCGGCCTTGGTGGATCCCATTGTGAACACAAGCTGATTTGCATGCAAACCAGCCGATGCGTATTGGTGAACACTCAGTGCGTCGGCCGACGCATCATCAGGCGGAACACCCGAACGAGTTCCTGGGCATCGTGCCCGAACGCGGCCACCGTCTCCATCTCGACGCTGAAGCACAGCCGAGATCCCAGCTTGGCCACCAGCGTGGTCTTGCCCGTCTGCTCGATGGTCAGCCCCGGAATCATCTGCATGACGTTTTCCTGCGGGCCGTGCGTGATCATGAACAGAGGCCCGTCCTCCGGCGTGGACTCGTACAGGAAGGGCCTGCCGTCCATGCCGGACTGGAACGCCCCCTTGCGGTCGGACTTGAGCACCAGCATGCCGAAGACCGTGGGCACGACGCGAACCACAGGTTCCTCGGAAGCACTGGGGGATTCCGAGTGGGCGGGGGTCGTGATCTTCAAAGCCACAGTCATGAGGATTGCTCTATTCAGAAAAGGCGCGCATCACGGCGCGCGTTGGATATCACGGCTCGGCACACGTCAACACGTTGCCGGCTCCGTTGGGAACGCTCGCCATTGGCGTGTCACTCCGACTCGCAGAGGCCGGGCTCCACGCGCTGGCGCGCCCAGCACGCTGAGCGTCCTGGACATCGAAACACTCGCCAGACAGGCCCATGGCCAGGCACAGATCACGGCCCCGAGAAAGGTAGCCCTGTGCGTCCGACTGAATGACCTGGCGAAACGGCATCGTGCTTTCGTCCTTGAACAGACCCCACGCATTCAGCTCAGCCAGAGACGGCGCGGGCAGCCCGCGCACCGTGCGCAAGGCTTCCTGGAAATGTCGCACATCCAGCCCCAAGAGGCTACCTTCCACGATGAGCGCCATGCGATCGGCCTGCTCGACGATCTTCAGCGACGGCTCGTCGAGCTGGATGGGCGCACCCGTTTGCTCGCGCATCATGCCCATGCATTGCCGAAAGAGCCGCTCGTCCTTCTCCGACATGGCAGATCCCAGCCAACGCTTCACCGGGGTGATCACATCGCTGATGATGGCCTCGTGATCGTCGTGCGACAGGCCCATGAGCTGCTGCTCGACGGTTCCGCCGAGCTTGCGCACGATGTGCGACACCAGCACGGCGTGCTTGGCCACCGAGTAGAACGGCCACAGCGCCTCGTCCGGAATGTGCCCGCCGAACCGGTTGATCTTCGAGAGGGTCTTGGACACGCGTGAACGCGTCAGACCCACGGGTTGATCGAGGTCGATGGGGTGGCCGTCGCCCATGAGGACGACGTAACGCGGTGGGGTGGACATGACGTTCTCTCGGCTTGCATTCGTTGTGTTCATTCTATCGACATTGAACACATGAAGGATGGCCGCTTAATCGCTGATATTTTTCGATGATTTGTCGTAATACTACGTCGTCCAAATCATTTTGTCCACTTATTTGCGCGGGTGTCGCCCATGAAAAACCCCGCCTGACTTTCGCCGGGCGGGGCTGAGCTGAGCGTCTTGCCAGATCAGTTGCTGATCACCAGCAGGCCGAACGGGGTGCCCGGGTCGACGTTGATCACGTCGGGTTGCATGACCTTTTGCATCATCAGCGTTTCCAGCGGCTGCAGGGCATTGGTCGCTTGCTCCAGGCCCAGCGCGCGCGCTTGCTGCGCCGAGAACGGCGGCGTGGTCACCACCGTGCCCGTGGTCGACTGAATGACCTGCTGGCCCGCCGTGGCGTAGGCTTGCGAGTAGCCATTGAGCACCGCCAGGAAGGTCGCCCCCAGGAAGTTCGCCGTGCGGCTCAGCACCTTGTAGTTCACGTTGGACGCCACGGCCGGCAGCGTCGTGTTCGGATCCACCGCGAACGCCTGGAAGCCCACCGTCGATCCGTCGGGCAGCACCAGGCGGCTGAACTGGATGGTCATCGCGTCCACATTGGGCGACTTGCTCCACGAGCCTATGATCTTGTAGCCGGCCAGAGGGCCTTGCTCGATCTGCGCCACCACCGGCGACGGGATCGTGCTCTTCAGGCGCGTGGTGAACTCGGCGTACAGGATGTTGCCCGGCTTGAGCAGGCGCTTGATGAGTGCGTTCGAGCCCGACGACTGCGGCGACGAGGACGCGGCCGAAGGCGTGCCTGGAACGCTGCTGAGCGAACCCGATGCGGCTTCCTGGGCTTGCGCGATCACCAGGTTGCTGGGCGTGTACGGCGTCAGAACCTGGGTCGTGCCACCTTGCTCCAGCATCGACACGCGCTGGATCGCCCCGGCCATTTCAGCTTCCACGCCCTTGTCGGTCACGTCGGGCACCTTCAGCATCAGGGCCTGCGCGGCGTTGGCGGCCGGGTTGAACGGGGGCGGCGTGTTCGGTGCGGCGGGCTTGGCCGCAGCAGCCTTGGGCGCCGAGGCGGCCGCCTTGGGCTTGGCCGGCTGATCGTTCAGGTCGAGCAGGTTCAGGTTGACCTTCTTCTCGCTGAGGTCGACCGGCGTGGAGATCGCGCTATTGCCGCTGTGGGCCGCCTGGGACAGCTCCAGCTTGTTCTGCTTCTCCACGGCCGCGTTGTACTGCGGCGTGCCCGCTCCACCCACGGTGGCGTTGGCCATGGCGGGTGGAGCGGTCACGCGCGCACCGTCCAGGCCCGCCTTCGGACGCAGCATGGTGAAGTAGATGAGGACCACCATCGCGAGGATGAACAACGACACCATGAGCATCACCATGCGTCCGCCACTGAGGTCGAACGACAGGTTGCCCACCTTGAACTTCTTGGACGGCACTTTCATAGCTCTTCTGCTTCGGTTGGCCAGCGAATAGGGTGGAGGTCGTGGGCGATCAGTTGCCGTTGGCCGCGCTCATGTCGAAGCCACCCGGAGGCGGCGTGATCTCGTAGTCCTGCACGGAGCCGTCGGGCTGGCGAACCAGCACCACCGAGGCCGGCTCGATCGCGTAGGCGTACACGCCACCCAGCGTGCCTTCGTACTTCCAGGCCGGCGAGCGCAGCGGTTCGGTCGAGCGAATGACCACCAGGCCGTTCCACTCCCACGCCTGCAGTGGCGCGCCGTCGGAGACGCGCAGCGCCACGGCCGAGCTGGGCGGCGTCTGTTCGAGGAACTGCGTCAGCTCTGGCGCCTGGCCTTGATCGACGCTGTACACCACTGGCTTGGGCGCGTCCGGCGCATCGGCGTTGTCGATCTGCAGCGTGACCATCCCATCGGCGCTGCCCGGCTTGGGCTGCGTGCCTTCCAGGTGCACCATCACGGGAACCTGCAGTCCCTTGAGGGTGAGCATCATGTTCGTGTCCGTGCCATAGGACGGCGTGGTCAGCGTCAGCATGTTGTCCGGGATGCGGTCTTGCAGGCTGTCCTGGATCGCATCGAGGTTCGGCTTCTTGGAGACCGAAGCGGACGTGCCCTTGCCCCCCATCTGGAACGGGGCCTGCACATTGAACTGCTGGCCGCCGCCCACGCTCTTGCTCGTGATGGGCCAGGCATTGCCGTTGCGGTCGACCACCGACAGGCTGACCATGTACCCCGGGGCCACCCGCACCGTCGGGATCTTGCCACCCGGGCCGATCGAGGCGTGCAGGATCGGGTTGACGATGGTGACGGGCGGCTTTTGCATCGAGGCGGCTTGCGCGTCACGCGCTTGCTGCAGTGCGTAGCCGATCTCCGCCGAGGTCATCGGGTAGCGCTGCTGCACCATGTTGCCGATGGGCGCGCGCACGTTCGCCGGGGTCTTCAGCGGAGGCAGGAAATACATCGACGGGTTGTCGATCTGCGAGATCTCCTTCTGGCGCTCCAGCGTGTTGGCCAACTGCTGGGTCTGTTGCTGCGCCTGGAATGCCTCGGCCGCCGCCTGGAGCTGGTTTTGCTGCATGTGCTGCTGCAGTTGCGCCCCTTGCAACTGCGCATTGAGCAACTGCGCCTGGGCTTGCTCCTGCGCCTGGGCCTGCACATCCAGGTTCTGCTGGGCCTGCGTGGCCGTCTGGAGCTTTTGCAGCGCGGCTTGCTGCGCCGTCACCTGGGCCGCCGTCGCGCCTGGAGCCGGCGCAGCGCTCGAAGCCTGGGCCGCACTGGCCACCGAAAGACCTGCCGACAAAGCCAGCAGAGCCCCCGCGCAGGCCACGGCCATGCGGCTTGGCGCCAGAGAGCGTGCCCCGGATCGAGCCATGGGCGAAACGAAAAGCTGGGTTGCGTTGTCGGAGGTGCGTTTGGCGTGCATGGCAGTTGACGTTCGAGTCGAAATCGTTGCGCCCAAAATGTCGATGTGTTCCGAAATTCGGGGACTACGCCCGAATTTTGCGGAACACATCGACTAGATGCAAACGCTTTTTCAGGCGTTCATCATGGCGTCGAGGACAGCGCCGAGTTGGCCGAGTTCACGCCCGACTGGATTCCGCTCGTCAGGGTGTTGTTGATCGAACCCACGGCGTTGTTCGCGCTGCCCGTGGCCGTGCCCAGCGCCTGGTTGGCGCCGGTGGCGATGCCGTTGTTCAGCGTGCCGGTGGACACACCCAGCGAACCACCACCCAGGGCCGTGCCGGTCGAACTCACGCCTGCGGAGCCACCACCCGTTCCCGTGGACACACCGATGGTGCCCAGGCCCGCGCTTTGCAGCCCGGAGTTCAGACCACCCAGGCCCGCGCTGGACAGCGCACCCTGAATGCCGCTGGAGATGGCCGAGTTGAGGCTTTTGATCGGCCACTGGATGGCTTGCTGCAGGTACGGGCAGGCCATCTTCTCCAGGGCGCTGAGGATCGAGGAGACGGACGGATAGGTCAGCGCCGCTGAGAAGCCCAGCGTCGTGCTCAGGCACGACGCGGCCGAGATGTCCTTCGGCTGGGGCACGATCGTGTCGGCGATGTTCTTGGAGATCGTGGCCACCTGCTGGGCATTCGCCGAAATCGTGTTGGTGTCCGGACAGGTCGACGAGGAGCCTGACGACCCCGAGGAGCCGGAAGATCCCGAGGAACCGGAAGATCCCGTCGGGAACATCGGCGATGCGCTGGCTGGCAGCGACATCAGCGCGAGACTCGACCCGATGGCCAGGGCCAGTGCGGCCTGTCGAAGGTTCGAGCTTTTGCGAGCAGTGTTCTTCATGTTGGCAAACCTTCAGCAGCGGCCAAGGTGATTGGAATGGGTGTGTTCACGCAAGATGCTTGTGAACACAAGTGCGCTCTAGGCAGACTGGCTTATTTTGCGTGCATTCGAATATCGACGCAAGACATTGAACACATGCCAGGAGGAATGATTAGTTTGCCTGGGGCGCCTGTCCCGACGCCAGATCGTTGCCCTGGCCATGCCCGGGTTGAGCCGAGCCCTGCGCGCCCAGCACATGGCTGACGCCCCGGCCCACGCGAGCCTTGCCGTAGTGCCGCCTGTTGGTGTCCTCGCTGTTGTGCCCGACCATGGCGGCGATCTCGGCCGGGCTCTTGCCCGCGCTCTTGGCGTCGGCGATCACCTGGTGGCGCGTGGAATACAGACAGATGTTGCGGGCCTGGGGCACATCCTGCCGGACGGTGTACAGCCGGATGCGAATCCTGTGCTGCAGCTCCTTCCAGGTCAGGCCGAACTCCATGAGCCGATCACGCAGCTCGATGGCACGCTGCACCATCAGGAACACCGAACGCGGTACGAACAGCGTGCGGTACTCGCCGTTGCCGCGTCCATGCGTGGCCTTGGCATTGCGCACGAACACCAGGTACTGATCGTCGTGCTGCCGCGCCTCGACGAACTCCCACTCGGCCGGGCGCAGGCCGACCTCCAGATTCGCGCGCAGCCAGGCGGCCAGGAACCCGTCGTACTCACCTCCGTGGGGCCGGTCATCGGACTCCAGAATGTCCAGGATGCCGTCGAGCGCCTCCCGTGGAAACTGCTTGCGAGCCATCTTGCGTGCGTCCGAGCTGACGGCGCGCTGCTCCGGGGGGATCCCCACGGACGCCTCCAGCAGGTCACGAGCCTCCTGGCTCGCCCCCTGTTCCTGCAGGTAAAAGCGAACACATGAGCGCAGCAAGCGCCAGGTGTTGCCCTTGACCTTGGATTGCCGGTCGAGGAAGAAGCGCACGAAGTTCACGTCCTGCTCTTTCCAGGGCTGGCCCGACCATTGCTCGAAGCGCCGGATCTCGTACTGCGCCTTCATGGCATAGAAGGCTTTCGTCTTCTCCGAGAGATCGAGAAGGGGCTTTTCCGGCCCGTGCGGGTAGTTTTCGGACATGGTGGCGCGCTCCGTGATGTGTGCACGCTATTGTAACGACGTTTTTTGCCATGAAAATGATGATACCAACCACGCGAATGGACACTTTGCGGCGTAATGGCCACAAACAATGGCCCTTTAGACTTGACATCTATGCGCGCCTGTCTTATTGTCTCTTTCATTCATAGACCTGTGCGTGACAGCACCTTTTTGGAGTGACTCCCGTGAGCAAAGTGCAACAAGCTGCCTCGGCTTTCCCGTCCCAGACCCGTTCGCCCATCCTGGCCGTCGATGTCGGCTCGGGCTACGTGAAGGCCCTGTCCCACATGCGCGACATCCAGCGTCGCATCAGCTTCCAGTCGCTGGTGGCCCCGATCGATCCGGAGGTGCTGCGCAACTTCGGCGGCGACGCCATTCCCGTGGTCGAGTACAAGGATCGCCTGTGGGTCACCGGCTCGCACCTGACGCGCATCATGAGCGCCGACCGCGCCCAGTCCACCCTGTCGATGGACTGGGCCGGCTCCGACGGCTGGATGGTGCTCATGCTGCGGGCGATCTTCGACCTGGGCATCCGCACCGGCGACGTGAACCTGATCACCGGGGTGCCGCAGCGCGCCTACGCCGAGCGCTCGAAGGAACTGCACGACCTGGTGGTGGGCGAGCACCACGCCATCATCGAGGGCCACCCCATCGACATTCGCGTCCTGGATAACCGTCCGGTGGTCATGCCGCAGGCCGCAGCCGGTCTGTACTGCTGGGCCGACATCGACCCCAGTGTGGCCAAGGGCCTGGTCGGCGGTATCGACCCGGGCACGCTCACCACCGGTTATGCCGTGCTCGAAAACGGTCAACCGAAAATCGACGCCAGCAGCGGTGTGGACGTGGGCATGCATTCGGTGGCTGCCATCCTGGCGCGCATGGTGATGGACAAGTACGAAATGCCCATCACGAATGCCGATGCGCTGATCCTGCTGAACAACCCGAATTTCTACGTGATGGGCAACGTCGTCGACGTGAGCGACCTGATCAAGAAGGCCGCCCGCGAAGCCGCCCAGCCGGCCATTACCCGCATCAAGACCCACTGGCAGTACGGCGGCCGCAACATGCGCATCGGCATTTATGGCGGCGGCGCCAAGCTGTTCTACCCGGCATTCAAGGAGGCTTTCCCGCACCTGGAATACGTCGGCCAGCTCGGCGAGGATGCCGGCGAGAACGACAAACCCGCTTCGGTTCGCCATGCGTCCGATACGCGATTCGCGCCGTGCCTGGGAATGCTCGGTTTTCTGTCGGCACGCCTGGGTCGTTCGGCGGATGTCCGCGTGACGAATCAGGTTGAACAAGGGGTTGCAGCATGAATTTCGAAGGGGTGGACGAAGGGCTGGATGAAGCCCCCGAAAGTTCCGACCCGATGGAAGATGCGCAACAAAATGCTGTCCAGCCGGACGCATTCATCGATATGGCCAATCCGGTCAATGCACCGATCGTGATTAAATTGACCGTTCGTGAACATCGTCACCCGAGGCTGTACCAATGGATTGCGCAGATGCAGGAGGAAAGCCCGTATAAACGCGGGCGAGGCTCTCCGCTTCCGCGCGTCCTGGAGGCGGCTCTGCTGTTCTTCATGGAATGGAAACTCGGCCTTTTGGAAGTCCGGAGAAAAGTCGGCTCGGGAGGGTTTGGCGGCGGGGGTGATGTCGCGCAGACCCAAACCCCGGTCATCCAGAAACCTGTGCCGCCTGTCCTGGCCGAGGTTCACCGTATGCGATCGTCCCTGGATCTGAATCAGGGGCGAAGGCAAATGCGCGACCTGGCGCTCGAAAAGCATGGCGTGCAAGACCAAGCGCCGGTAGGATCAAGCTCCGATGTGCTCATGAACACTCCGCAAGCACCCCTGGATTTGTCGGATGGCAGGCTGGGAAGCGGGGCTGGTCAGGGTAGCTCCAGCGGGCTTGTCCCACTGGCTCCAGATCAACCCGCGAGTGGCCTGGGCTCAGATGAGATCGACAGTGCATCGTTCGATCATCTGGTCAGCAATACGGATGCTTTCTGAGCAAAGTGATGTTACCTGGAGGATGTTGGTCTTGAAGTCCGTGTGATCTGCTGTGTACGTTACTGTCGAAATGAAGGCGCTGAGTAACATCAAAAAGTGCCCGAAAAATGCAGATACCCACAAAGATCACTCAAAGATTGACAAGCTCCAAGTTTCATCGAAGTTTCACTGAAGTCAATCCTTTTTCCGTCACGTTTTCCCCCTCCTTCGAACGCCTCGAACACGACCCATGAAGACTTCCGCCACCCGCTTCAAGACCACCCCGGAAGGGCTCGTCCACCGTGCGTCGACGGCCGCCCTGATGGTGGCCTTCGCCGCCCTCGCCACCGGCTGCGCCGCTCCGCCCAAGCCCCACGGGCCGTCGGCGTTCGACCAGGAACTGGCGCAATCCGTCACCCGAATCGCCAAGGTCACGTCCGGCCTGCGTGAAAACCAGGGTAATCCGGCGCTGAATCACTACAACGGTTTCCCGTTGCCGAAAACGGTGAAACTCACCGCGCCGGAACACGATTCGAAAATCGCGCCGCCCCCGGCCGCGCGTCCGCCGCAGCCCGAGGTCGCCAAACCGTTCAAGATGCCTGCCGCGCTGAATCAATCGGTGAATCTGCAGGTCAAGGACATGCCGGTGGACGACCTGATGGGCTTGCTGGCCCACAAAATCAACTGGACATACGCGCACAACGGCGACACGGCGCCCCTGAAGGTTTCGCTGTCGGCCAAGGGCGAGCCGGTGAGCCAGGTCTTCAACGACATTTCGCGGCAACTGGGCGCCAAGGCCAATCTGAAGGTCGATACCCAGTCGCACATGATTCTCCTGAAAGCGGGAGCCTGAATTGAGCGCGACTCTTCCACCGTCCACGGCGGCGGCTTCGGCCCCCGTTCCGAACCTCATCGCCCAGGCGCCTTCGGACTATCCGCAGACGCTCGGCGATCTGCTGACCATCCGGGGTTCCTCGACCAAGCAAGCCAAGCAGAGCAATCTTGACAAGATTCGCAAGGCCGCCATCGAGGAAGCCTCGGAGATCTTCGGCGCTCAGTCGGGCTACTGCTCCGAGATCAAGTCCTACGATCTGGATGTCGTGGCGCACCAGGACACGCTGCAGAAGGTGTTCAACTTCGGCTCGATCATGCTCGACGGCGGCCGCGTGTTGCCCCCGATCATCGAGCAGGAAGACCAGACCTTCTACACCAGTGGCTCCAAGTACGCCGTGACCACCCAGAAGGTCTGGAAGATCGTCCAGGATCCGATGATCGTCTCGGCCGCGCCGGACTGGCGCCAGTACCTGTACCTCACCTGCACGCCGCCCAACCGCCCCAACGCGCTGCTCCTGCCGGTGTCGGCCTCCGATGTCGACGCCTGGACGGAAGGCGCGAAGAAGGGCTGGGCCGCAGGCGTGAAGCAGGCCCAACTGGCAGAAAAGCTCGGCCTGCACCGCCTCACCCGCGACTACGCCGGCATGCTGGAGTTCTACAAGCTGTACGAGCGCAACCTGGTCTCCGCGCCGATCCTGGCCACCGGGCACACGGCCGTGGTGCTCAACGGCCACACCATGAGCGTCGGACAGACCATCTTCCGCTTGACGGCCACCACCGGTTTCAACGCCGAGCACGCCGCCAAGACCCTCGGATCGCAGGTTCAGACGACCCCCTGATGCTCCTCGTGGCATCCAAGCCGCCTTCGGGCGGCTTTTTTGCGCCTGTGACATCAAAAATGATGTTACTCAAGCGCAAAGGGCCAAAACAATGGCCCTTTCTCAGGGAATAGGCCATTGTTCGAGGCCATTTCAGGAAATGGGCCATTGTTGTGGGCCAATCTGATGGAAATAGGCCATTTTTATGGCCTATTTCCAAAAAATGGGCCATTGTTCAAGGCCATTTCATCGCTAATGGGCCATTCTTTTGGCCCTTTTCAGCATCAATGGGCCATTCTTTTGGCCTATTGATCGCCTCGCCCCCTTCATGACGCCCATCCGTGGCACTTGCGCCCAAGCAACCCCCTCGGGTTGCCTCTTCAGTGTCAGCTCGCTGAGGTCGAACGCACGACCCGAGGCGGTCTGACGCCTCGGGTTGCCGCGCCCTATCGCACCTTCCTGGGCCTGGCCTCACGCGGTCAGGCGTCGCCGTGGCGCGCGTTGAGCGTGAACACATCGAGCCTACAAAGAACACATGCCTTCTTGAATGTAAATGCGTGAGGCTGGAGAATCGCGGGTGAACACATCCCCTTGTGCGCCCTCCTCCAGACTCTCGAACCATCCAAGATGGAAGTCCCCTCGAACAAGTTGCCCTACCCCCATCAGCCAGGCCCTGGTGAATGGGGGACGCCGCCCACACGGATCGACGATTTTCTTCGCTGGACCTTCGAGCAAGGCATCAGCGACGTGAAAATCACGCCGACGGATCCCATCGCGGTTCGCCAGCAGGGTATGTGGAAACACGTCACGTCCCGCGTCCCCTCCCCTGTCGAGATTTTTACCCTCATCGAGAATATGACGAGGGATGCCGGCACGACGGCGCAGCTTCTGCGTGGGTCTCGTGTTGATTTCTCCTACGAGATTTTCGTCGTCCCCGGCGAGCGCCGTTCCGGATCGCTTCGTTTTCGCGGGAATGCGACCAGTACGTCGGATGGGAATCAAGGCATCGGCGCGGCGATCACGCTGCGTTTGATTCCTGGCAAGCTTCCGACGTTCGAACAAACGAGCACCCCGAAGGAACTGATCGACATCATGTTCCCGGACAACGGCCTGGTGCTTTTGTCGGGGGTCATGGGCTCCGGGAAGACCACGCTTTTGGCGGCGGGGATGCGGCATATCCGCACCAAGCTCGATAAAGCCGTAATGACTTTGGAAAAGCCGATCGAGTTCGATTACACGAACATCGATGACGCGCGCGGCACGATCGAACAGATCGAAATTCCGCGAATGATCCAGAGCTTCTCCGAGGGGGTGATTTCCTCCACCCGGAAGGCCGTCGACGTGCTGCTGGTCGGCGAAGCCAACGACCCGGAAACGATGGAGGCGGCGATCCACGCGGCCGAGATCGGTATCGCGGTCTACGCCACGCTGCACACCAGTTCGGTCGGCTCCATCATCCCTCGCGTCATCCACCAGTTCCCCGAGGGCGAGCAAAACGGCATCGCCGTCTCGCTCATCAGCTCGCTTCGGGTCGGCGTGCAGCAGCGTCTTGTCCCGCGCGTAGGCGGCGGGCGTGTGGCGCTGCGCGAGTGGCTGGAGTTCACGGAAGACCACCGCAACTGGCTGATCGAGCAAGACCTGCACACGATCCAGGGCGCCGTGGAGTCCCTGGTTCAGAAGGATGGCCACCCCTTGATGCTCGACGCCGAGATTGCCTACGGCGAGGGGCTGATCGACAAGTCCGTCTACACGCGCATCAAGCGTGAGAAGGAATCCAAGAAGAACTGACCGGCGCGACGAGCCCGATCCCTTACCCCAGGAGAACACGCCATGGCTTGGCGAGACACCGCACGCATTCCCAAGATCGGGCCGATCGACGCATCGGCTGGCCCGGCCGTTCTGATCTTCCTGCTCCACATGAGCAAGGTGACCTTCTACACCTCGATCACCATCGTTTTGCTGCTGGCCATGCTGCCCCTGTTCGGCTGGACGCCCAAGCAGTTCATCCGCATGGTGCTGTGGAAGATCACCGGCAACATCGTCTACTGCGGCACCCCAGCGTGGCGGTACTTGAGGCGCTCCCGGTATTGATGCGAGGGTCTCATGGGTTTACTGTACAGGCCCTGGTGGAAAGACCGCCTGAGGGCGGTGGAACTCTTTGGCCTGGCAGCCGTGGCCTGGGCCGTGGGTGCGTCACTGATTTCGGTTGGCGCCTCGCATCACATGCTGCTTGGGCACCCCGTGTTTGCCATCGGAGCAGCCGGGTGCGCACTCGTGGCCATCGCCCTCACCCGGCAATCCAGGCAAGCTTGGCGCCAGGCGGCCGGGCGCAGTCACGGCGCCAAGGTCGAGAAGACATCCTCGCGTGAAGCGCGCGGCCCCTTGCGCTCCGCAGGCTGGCGCGTGCGCACCGGCGTGCAGCTTCCCGGGGCACGCGAGGACGCAGACATGGTGCTGCAACGCAGGCGCCTGCGCGTCGTGGTGGAGATCAAGAGCTTTCGCTACTGGGGGCAAAGCGCGCGCGAAATGAAGGCGCTCGCCCAGGTTCATCGGCAGATGCAAGCCCTGCAAGCTCATGCCAGCATCATCTGGCTGCCGCAGGCCAAGAGCAAGCCCGACCTGGAGCTGGATGAGCGTGTGCGCGTGGTGTTCGGGCCGGTGGGCTGTCTTGTCCAGGCCCTGGACTCACGCTGAGCCGATCGACGCCGAGCCCAGGATTTCCTTGGCGTGACGTGGGTGAGCCGGCAGTCCCTGCAGATAGCTCATCAACAGGGACTGGAACTCCTCCAGGGTTCGGCAGACCCCTACGAGGTAGCCCTCCTGGTGGAAATGCCTCAGCCACTTGCGCTGATCCGCACTCAGGCGCCCGACGGGGCTCTTCACTTCCGAGGCCAACCCCCGGTAGCCAGCACACCGTGCCGGCAGATACAGGTCGGGGAACCCTGCCTTCGTGCCCTGGGCCTTGAGCTTGCCGGCCTCGCCTTTGGGCCGCATGCCCCCGTTGGGGCTGTGGTGGAGAAACTCCAGCACCGGGTACGTCGCCTCGATGGAGTGAACCCAGTCCATGCAAGCCACATGCAGCTCGAACTCGGGCTGCCCCTTGCGCTTGCGCCCCGAAGGCGTCGTTGCGCCATCCACGCCTTGAGCGAGAAATCCCGAGAGTTCGAGATCGGCATCGCTCATGCCGAGCGCCTGGCTACGCAGATCCTCCAGCACGCCCTCGTCCCGCGCCCGAGGCGGCTGCGCCGATGTGCGGCGACGATGCGCGGCGGCATCCACGGCCTTGCGCAATTGCTGCGAGGCCATGAGCTGCCGGTATTCGTGCGCACTCATGCGCGAGGGGATCACGGGCATCACTCCGGTTGTACGGAAGCGCTCGACGCCTGTTCACTGACCGGCAGTTGATCGGAGGATGGCAGGGGATTGAACAGCTTCTGGATGGTGATCTTGGGCGTGCGTCGACCATTCCACTCGTTGACCTCGGCCGACCAGATGATGCGACCGTCCAGGGGCAAGGGCTCGGTGCGTTTCCACATCACGAATTCCGCCTCCAGTCCCTCGGAGGTGCGCAGCTTGCCGGCCTTGTGCCCACCCCTCAGATCGCGTTGATGCGTGATCTGCACATCGTCGACGAACGTCGGCGCAGCAAAGCCCTGCCCCCAGATCTGCTGGTTCATGTCGTCGATGTTCTCGCAGTTCCACAGCATGGCCGGGAACGCGCCATCGGTCTCGACGGTCTGAACGGACAAGGCGTCGGCATGCTTGAGCGCCACGTCCTCGAACGCTTCCTTGAAGGCATCGAACCCGTCGGGGGTGATGGTGCAGCCCGCCGCAGCCGCATGCCCCCCAAAGCGCAGGAGCACTTCGGGGATGCGTTTGTGCACCTCGTCCAGGGCATCGCGAAGATGCAGCCCCTCCACCGATCGTCCCGAGCCCTTGAGCGTTCCGTCATCGTTGCGCGCAAAGACGAACGCCGGCTTGCCCAGCGAATCCTTGAGACGCCCGGCCACGATGCCCACGACCCCTTCGTGCCAGCCCTCGCCCATCACGCAGGTGGTGAGACTGTCGCTGGCATGTTCGTCAGCCTGAATGAGGTTGACGGCCTGCTCGCGCATCTCACCTTCGACCGCTCGGCGCTCGCGATTGATCGTGTCGAGGCTGCCGGCCAGAGACAGGGCCTCCTTCGGATCGTCGCTGAGCAGGCAGGCGATGCCGCCCGCCATGTCGGACATGCGGCCGGCCGCGTTGATGCGCGGGGCTACCGAAAATCCGATGTCCATGGCGCGCAGTCGATCCGTCTTGTCCTTGAGGCCCGCCACTTCAATCAGGGCCTTGATTCCGGCGCTGGCTTGCCCCGAGCGGATGCGCTTGAGCCCGGCGTCCACGAGCGCCAGGTTGACCGGATCGAGGCGAACCATGTCGGCCACGGTTCCCACGGCCACCAGATCGAGCAGCTCTTCGAGCTTGGGGCGCTCTTTCAGGAACCCGTCCTTCAGAAGCTGCGAGCGCACGCTCAGCGCCAGCATGAAGACGACACCGACCCCGGCCAGGTAGCGCCCAGGGTAGGTGCTTTCATCCACCATCGGATCCACGATGGCATCGGCCTGCGGGCGGGTGTCGGCCGGCAGGTGGTGATCCGTGACCACGACGCTCCAGCCCTTGGCCTTGGCAGCCTCGATGCCTGCGAACGCCGAGATGCCGTTGTCCACGGTCAGAATCGTGCGCGGCCCCTCCCCGTGCTGATCGACGATGGCCTGCACCACCGGGGGCGAGATTCCGTACCCATGCGCGAAGCGGCTCGGGATGATGAAGTCGACCGACTTGGCGCCCATCATGCGCAGCGCACGCATGGCCACTGTGGTGGACGTGGCGCCATCGCAGTCGTAGTCCCCCACGATCGTGATGGGGCGATTGGCCTTGATGGCGTCGACGATTTGCTGCTTGGCCTGCTCCATGCCCGGCAGGGGATGCCTCGCATCCAGCGGGTTGGGAAGCTGCCCGAGGCGCAGCACCTGATCAGGACGAAGCCCACGCTTCGCGAAGAGCATGGACACGAGTGTGGATCGGCCTTCCTTGCCCCAGTCAATGAACAAGTCCCGGTCGAGCCAGCGAACCTTGATTTCAGTCTGCGCCATGGGTGTCTTATGCGGAAGGTTGGTCAAGGGCCGAGTCGATCGACATCGAGCCGGATTGCATCGGATCTTCGTCGGATGCCGCCTCCACCAGGAGCGATCGCACCGCCACGCGTTGGCGATAGACCTCATTGGGGAAGTCGGTTGGGATCAAGAAGCGATTGGGCAGCTCGCGCACGATGATGCTGGGGTTGCGGCTGACCGGGCGGCGGGCCGTGGGGAACGGGATGTAGACCTCATCCATCAGGAAGGCGGCCAGGTTCGGCACATCCTTGGCGTCGATGACGGCATGCCACGCCTTGGGTGAGTTGGGGATGCCGCCCTTGGATGGATCGTTCCAGCGAAAGCCACCGCGCGCGCGGATGGCGTCCCCCGACTCGAACGGCGTGTCTTCCAGCCAGACCTGCACATAGCTCTGGCGACTGGCCTGCTCCAGCGTCTTCCACACGCGATGCTGTGTCAGCGCCTCGGTCAGCGCGGCCGTGTCTTCCACGGCTCGGTGTGCGCTGTAGGTCATGCCGGCCGCACGCACGATGGCATCTTCCGTGCGCGAGGACAGCCCGAATTGCGATCGCCAATCCACGTCCTTCATGGAACAGGCCCAGTTCGGAAAGGCGACCTGCGGGAACCTGCGCAGCATGATGGGAGCGTCGAACTGGGCGTTGTGCGCCACCACGAACGATGCGCCTTCCAGGAAGGTTTCGAGCTTGCTCTCGTCGAAGCGATGTCCTCGCACGTCCTCCAGGCTCAACCCGTGAACCCGCTGAGCCTCCTCGGAGATCGGGCGAGTGGGCTCCTCCAGCATGGACAGCCGCTGCACCAGCCGCATGCCCGACGGCCCCACGATGATCTTTTGCCCGCCGATCTCGATGGCCTCATCCACCTGGGCGTCGTTCCCCGTGGTTTCGGTGTCGATCACGCAGACCACCAGATCGCGCGGGCCAGGCTGGGCCGTGGGATCTTCCTGCATCTGCGCCATCGACAATGGGCGAAGGATCTCGAAACCCTTGGAATGCAGAAGCTCGATGGCCTTTCGCACATCCTCTCCAGCGTTCTGGAGGGCCTTGGAATGATCGTGTGCCATGTTCGGTATTACCTCATGTTTTCGTGCATGTTAAGTGTACAGCATGCCTCTGTCCAGATGGCGGGATGGTTATCCACAGATCGGCTCTTGACAAGCATGGGGTGTCAGTCGAAAGTCGGCATCCGGCCTGTTTTCTGATTTCCCACGCTAGATCAACAACTTAGCCATTTTTGTCCACAGGTCTATCCACAGATTTCCAGTTTTGCTAGACAGTCTCGTTGCCACCCTTAGCGCGGCAACATGTTGATTTCATTGGCGAAAAAAGTTATCAACAGTCCAGTCTAGGTGACTAGGCTTTTTGAAGAGACCTCGCGCGATCGCATGTGCGCATGTGCGTGCGCGAGCGCGCGGCCCGCAGGCGCTAGTAAGTGTGTTTTGAGCCTTGACACCTTGACACCCCTGTGGATAACTTTCTATCTCATTGTTTTCATTGTTCTTTTCCTGTCATTGAGGGTGTCTAGCAAAACTGTAAATTTGTGGATAACTCTGTGGAAATCGCAAATTTCATGTTCGGATTCAACAACATAGGTCGAGTAGACAGCTTTCAGTTTAGGGTATTAAACCTCTCGGAGGATGCAAGACCCTCGCAGGGCCGGCGCTCCTTGGAATACACTTTGAGCAGTGTTCTCTCCAAGTGTTCACGGAGTACCCCATGGCCGCATCCACCGCAACGCAAGAAGGGCTCGCAAAGCCCCAGGGAGTCCCCGCGCTCGACGCGCTGGATCGGGACATCGCGCGTATGCACTACAGCTTGCGGCAGATGGACGGCATCGCCCATCCCGACACCCAGCGCGAGAAGCTTCGTATCCGGGCGGGTATGGCAGCCTCGGCGGCCATGCTCGGCGTGGGCGGCCTGCTGCCCCTGCTGAACGAGGCCAACATGGCCACGGGCGAATCGCTGGCCATCGCGGGGACTGCGGGCTTCGTGGCTGTCGGGCTGATGACGCTGCACAAGACCCTGCAAAAGCTCTGGGTTCGCCCCGAGGCCGAGCGCACGATGACGCAGCTCGGGCAGGATCAGCGCACCAACATGGCTGTGCGCGACGTGCTGGCCAAGGCCATCGATCATGCCGGCGTGAAGGGTTGGATCGGCGTGCGCGAGCAAGCGCAGGAAGAGCATCGGCAATACGCCCGCGACAGCCTTGGCGCCTCGGGCGTCGAGTCTGCAGCGTCTGCCGAGGATCCCCTGAGCCTGGATAAGGCTCGTGACCTGCTCAGCAAGACCGGCCTCTTGCCCAGCGCCAAGCAGGCCATCGTCAGCATGTCGGTGAGCCTGCACGGCAAGCAAGCCGTGGAGCAGATCCTTCCGGCCCAGATGGCCAAGGATCCCGCGATCCAGCGCATGCTGGACAAGGCATACAAGGACTTCGACGCGGCCGCCTGGAAGGTCATCTCGGGCACGCTCGATGCCACGCGCAAAGCAAACGCCCCACTGGAAGACTATCTCCAGGCCATCGAGCCATTCCTGCGTCTGAGCGACAGCGGCTCGTTGCCCCAGAGCGCATTGCAAGGCATCGTGCTGGAGAGTCACGACCGTTACGGCGCACCTGCTCTGGAGGCCATCCAGGAATCGCTTATGCAGGGCACGTTGCATTCGCAGGAGCAGTATGAAAGCGTTCATCCCTTCGTGCAGCGCCTGATGCACCCGGGACAGATGGCGCTGGCGCTCGAAGATACTCGCCAGGGCGCGGAAAAGGCGAGCGCCCAAGACGCCGAGCGTCGCGTGGCCATGCGCTTCACCCCGTCGTCCGACGAAGCTCCGTCCGCCCCGTCGAACCCGGCGATGCAGCCTGGGCTGGCGCCTTCCTGAAGGCACGGGCCTGTCCCGGCGATACAACGCCGCGCCACGTGCGCGGCGTTGTCATCTTGTGGGGCCGGGGATACTCTCTTCGGGCCAGTCCAACCGGAGTTTGTCGCATGAGTTCGGAGATGTCCTCGCCGCAGCCTTCAGCCCAGGCATGGGTGCAACGATCAGCCCCCATGGTGGCTCGTTTCCGGCTGTTCCAGATGATGGAGGAGCTGCTGCAGGCCATGTCGGCCAGCGTGATGGACTGGCAAGGTCGCACGCCATCCCTGCTGATCGACGAATCCACGAACTTCCACATGCATCTGGAGCGTGGAACGTGGCGTCTGGTGCGCAGCAGCGACAACTTCAAGCTCGATGTGAGCTTGCGCATGGCTGATGTGCGCGTGGGTTTTTGCCTGCCCTCTTCCATGGGCCTGTCTCTGGTGGACATGGAATCATCGGCGGGTTTTGCCGAGGATCAGGCGGACAAGCCAACCCGGAGATGGCGCCTGATGGACGATGGGCGCATTCACGTCGAGTATGCCTACAGCAACCAGCGATTTGCCGACCTGGTGCTGTACTCGCGCGCCATGACCGGGGATGCGCAAGCTCTTGCACTCATGGCCGACGGCCTCGCGCTGGAGGTCATGCACCTGTACGAGTCGCTCAACCTTCTGGTCTGTGCCGGAGCGCACGATCGCAAGTCCACCGAGATCATGAAGCTGCGCTTTCGCACCAGCCTGACTCTGGAGGAGTTGTGCCGTCGATTCGAGATCAATCCGTCTGAACTCGAATGCCTGGAAGAAGGCACCATGATCTCCCCGTTCGGCTTGTGGCTGATCACCTCGTCTCCCGAGATCATCGAGGCCATCAAGGGCGCCATCGAATCCGACCCCGAGTCGTTCCAGCGTGAAAATCGCATGCGTGTGGCCGTCGGCGACAACGGCACGTTCGGCCTCGTGCAGCGCGAGTCTTCCGCGCGGATGGACAGGGAGCCTGCGAGGGGCTCCGGCGTTGCGCACAGCCCTGCGTCGAGGCCCGACCCCAGGGACGAAGGTATTCGCTCCTTCCCCGCGATCGACGTAGACCAGATCGGCAGCGGCGGGCGCTTCTGAGCTTCTCGCCTTGCGGCCGTCGGCCCGGACGTGACTGCCTCCCTGCGGCGCACTTCTCACGTGCAGGGAGGCGGTCGCACGCGATCAGTCTGGATCCAGGCAGTGGTTCACGAGCCGCTGCTGGTCGCGAAGTTCGCGCTGCAGTTCGGCCTGGAACTGCTGGTCAACGTCGGACGATGACGGGGCGGACGGCGCCGAATAGGGATAGGCGCGGTACAGGCTGAGCCCTTGGTGCTCGAAGGCGCCTTGCACGGCGCGCATTTCCTGCGGGCTCTTGGGGTTGCGCGCGAAGGTGCGCAACTCGGCGCGCCACAGGCCCTGGCAGCCCGAGGTATTGAGCGCCTGGCGTGCGCGCGTGCAAGCCACGTAGGCCAGGTTGCAGTTCGCCTCCGAAATCTCGAAGGTCGAATCCTTGCCGGGCTCGGTGGGCTTGTGCTCCTTGATCAGGCTCATGTGGTGCACGTCGTGGGACAGCATCACGCGATCCGATTCCATGCCCTTGAACGAGTGGATGGTCGAGCACACCAGCGAAGCGCCGGTGGCGCTCAGCGCGGTGTTGTGCCGAAGGTTCTCGATCACCTCGCTCATGTCGTTGCTGAAGCGATCCACGATCGAGATGATGGGGCGCACGGTGCCGCCTTCGGTCGTCTTGGAGAACTCCACCAGGTCGTCGTACCTGCGGAACAGCTCGATCTCCGGATGCCAGACGTAATCACCCATGGAAAGGGCGTACACCGCCTCGATCAGCTTGATCGTGCTTTCCTTGTCCTTGATCGCCAGGTAGGGGCGCCCTCCACGAGAGATCTCGTCCATGGCGGCCTCGACCACGCCCGCATTGCTGCGGCACAGGATGGCCGTCGGGTTGAAGTGAGCGTCCTCGTCATCGATCACCAAGCCGGGTTCGCCCCCGCCGCCGATGAGCTTGTCCGTGGCCAGCGTGGCACACAGCAGCGGTTGACTCGTGTCGGCGATGTTCTGCCCGTAGCGCCAGGAAGTCGTGAGTGCGAAATGAGGAGCTTCGGGGAACTCGGCCATCGCATTGACCGCGCCGCGCCATTGATAGATGGCCTGGCGCGGATCGCCGATGAGCATCACGCGGGTGCCCGAGCGCACCAACTGCTTGACGATGTTGAGCATCACCGGGTTGGCATCCTGCGCCTCGTCGAGTACCAGGCGCTGCTGGCGCAATTGCGGCCCCTGCAACTGCCACATCTTCAGGTAGATGTCGTGGGTGATCGGCATGGCGGCCGCGCGCGGGTCGGCCATGCGCTCCCAGACCTTGTTGGCCAGGTCGACGAGGGGCTCCACGCAGTCGCGTGCAGCACGTTGGCCGAGCTTTTGCGCCACGATCGCGAGGATCTTCTCGGGGACGTGTTGCTTGCTGATGTGATCGTCCTCGCTGTAGCAAAAGCTGCGCACCGTGTTCAGGGCTTCCACCACGGCCGGACGCTTGCCCGTCGTTCCCAGGGCATACGAGACGCGAGAGATTTCTGTGGGGAATTGGGTCTTGATGGCCTCGTGCAGCTCGGCCCCCTTCTTTTGCAACCGTGCACCGAACAGCGTGCCGAACGATGCGTGCCCGGGGTCACTCATGCACGGCGCGCCATACGCGAAGCTGTGCACGGTGCCGGCCATGACGTGACCGGGCATCTTCCGGCGCGCGTCATCGGCGGCTTCCTTCGTGTACACGAAATAGGCGGCCGGATCGCGCGATGCCGACATGGCCTGGCGTGCGGTCGTGGTCTTGCCCGAGCCCGCATAGGCCACCACGACACTGACGGGCAGCTCCTGCCGGTATCCATCGATGATGGCTTCCTGCTGGGGAGAGGGCGCCGGATCTGCCGATGCTCTGGATGCGGCAGGGGCGCGGTAAGCGTGTGATGCGGGGCGCGCCTGCGTGGTCACTTCAGCATCGGAATCGTCGATCAGTGGCATTTTTCAAGCTCCACCAGCGTTTTCTAGCTAATCGGTTGGAAATAAAAGGCTTGCTTGTCGGGTATGTTCAGGAACCCTACAATCGAATCCATCTTACTGGATATTCCCGTCGTCATGTAGGCTGTTTTCATGAGAAATCAGGAATGGCAAGACAGCTCCCGGAGTTCTTCTCCACACGTTTATTCTTCACAACAAGTGGATAAAATTCAAGCCATTCCTGACGAGAAAGAAATCGCCTACACCATCCTGTGTCACTCGGGGTGGTTGGCGCATCGGGTTCGGCAGGCCATCTGTGTGCAAGCCGATGGCAGTCTGTCGGTGATCGACGACGCACTGATTTCGTCGGCTCTGATGGAGCTTGTGTCCAAGTCCTCCAGGCCGGCCGCGCTTGACGATGGCGGCTCCATCCTCTGACACGACCTTCTCCGCCGTCATGATCGAAACACAACATCAGGGTGTCTCCTCCTGGCTCCGGGAGAACTCTGCATTCTTGATGTACCAGCCCATCGTCGAGGTGGAGAAGGATCCCGAGACCGGGCGAGACCGTATTCACAGTCTTGCCCTTGAGGCGCTGCTGCGCTCCGTTCCCTCGGGGGCCACGTCATCGGCGCCCGCCGATTTCCTGTCCAGGCTGGATACGGAAAGCCGGCTGGGCCTGTTCGACTGGGTGCTGGGCTCGACCATGAACGATCTGTCGAGTCTGCACGGCGATGTGTTCCGCAAGGATCAGGTGGAGCGCTGCCCGCTTCGCTACGTCAGCGTCAACGTTGAAGCGGATGCCATCATGGCGCCGGGATTCAAGGCCGTCTTGCGCGAAAGGCTTCAAAAAGCTCCTGCATGGTTTCAGCCACGTCAACTCGTCCTCGAATTTCTGGAGAGCATTCCTTCGATCGAGGTCTTGGATCGCGTGTCGACCATTCGAGAAGAGTTGCGCAAAAGCGGCATTCAACTGGCCATCGACGACTTCGGCGAGCATTTCAACGGATTTGCTCAGATCCGATCGCTCATGCCCGACATCCTGAAAATCGGTGGCACCTATTCGCGCGCCGTGGAAAGTGGCCACAGGCACGACATCGCCTATTCCCAGGCCGCGATCCACATGTGCCATTCGCTGGACATGGACTGCGTGGCCGAGGGCGTCGAAACCGACGTTCAGTACAACATCCTGCGCAAGCTTGGCGTGAAGAAGTTCCAGGGCTTCTTGTTGGGCAAGGCCATGCGCATCGAGGAGATCGACGCCTGGTTGCAGAAGATCTGGACGAGCCATCCCCAGGAGTCGCTCGAAGCGATGATCCTGTCCTGAGTCGGGGCGCGAAGCATGAAGCAGGCATCCGAGCGTCGCCATTGGATTGGCGATCCGCAGCGCTCGATTCAGACCGTCGCACCCAACCCACGTGGACGCGACTTCGTGGCGGGTGATGTCCACGGCTCCTTCGGCCTGCTGCGCGAGGCGCTGCACCGCGTAGCGTTCGACCATCGGCGTGACCGCCTGTTCTTCGTGGGCGATCTCGTCAATCGCGGATCGCAGTGCCATGAAGCCGCGCATTGGCTGAGCTGGCCGTTCGTGTATGGCGTGCGCGGAAATCACGAGCAGAGCTTCATCGACTGGATGGCCCATGAGCGCGGAGATCTCCGCGAGGTCGACCCCGCAGTGCTGCCAGGAGGCCCTCACCACGCGCTGATGCGGCGCTGGACGCAGAGCATGTCCGATGCCGATCTGAAGGACATGGATCGTCGCTTCCGACAGCTTCCGCTGGCCATTGAGATCGAAGCGGCGGACGGCCGACCGCCCTGCCTCGTCGTGCATTCGGATGTGCCCGTCGGACTGACGTGGCGTCATTTCCGACACGAAGTGCGCAAGGGCAGTGAGTTCGCCATGCACTACATCCTGTTCGATCGCACGCGCCAGAGCCTGCGCATCGACGACGTGGTGTCGGATGTGGATCGCGTCTTTTGCGGTCACAGCACGTACCTCGGCCACGTGCGGGATGCTCGGCTGGGCAACGTGATCAATCTGGATACCGGTACGGTCTATGCACAGGAAGAGGTCGCCGGTCGACGCTTCCGACTGGATACGATCGATCGACGTGTGAACGAAGAAGGCCCTGCCGTGGACCCCGGGACGTTGCGTCCGGCGCTGAGCCTGTACGAAGTGGCCCGTGACGTGTGCGCCGTTCGACTGGAGTCGCCCGATGTCAGGCGTGAAGAGCTGATTCGCCGAGGGATGCCCCGGCAAGCTCTGGAAGCAACTCCATGATGGCCTGGCGCGCGGTCAGGCCGTAGGCCGCCATATACCGATCCAGCGCATAGCTGGTCTCGGGGCTGAGCGACACGTTCAGGCGCCGAAGATCTTGCCGAGCGCTCGCACCACGCCCCGAAGCCGACCGATTGGCCGGTTTCTTGCGTTGACGCGTGGAGGTGGCGGAGAGGGGCATGGATGTGTTCGGAATCCACCAGATCGTCGAGGTCAACATGAACCGAGGCACCTGGTGTTCACTGATTCTATCGGCAGGACACACTCAAGGCAAGCATCTTGACTCGCCCGCCTCCCACTCAAGGAGAACGAGTCGCGTCATTTGTCAACTTGACGGCGAGAGAAGTAGAATCCAGAAAAATATCTCGCATACAAGGGTTTTCTTGTGTTCTTGGCAACATTTGAGAAGCTTCTCAACGGGCCACTTGGTCTTGCCGCGATTGCAGGTTTGATGATCGTCTCGTGGCCTCTGGGCTGTCTGGCTGTTGCCGTCTGGTTCGCTCGGGTGTGGCAGCGTTCAGGCAAGTTGAGTCAGGAGGCCCAGGCGATTTCCGAAGTTGTCTGGACACCGGCGTTCGCGTTGTTTCTCAGTGCCAGCATCCCCTGGTTCGCTTTTCTGCGTTTCACCCAGGCGCCACCTGACGACTTGTTGAGGAACCTGGTGGGCTGGGCCTACCACTTCGACTACGCCAGGGCGTATTGGGGCTCGCCTGGCGTCACGCACATCGACGAGTATTTCGGGTTCGATCAATTGGCCTCCTGGTGCTACCGGCACTTGGGCCGCCAGCGGGCCTACATCCCGTTCCAGGCGGTTGCGCTGATGGGATTCTCGATCGTTCTTCCTGCCGCGTATCTGCGCGAGGCCAGGCGTGGGCGCTGGGGCGCCTGGGCCATTCCCATGACGCTGGCCGCCACAGCGATGACCTGGATGACTCTCGGATTTTCCCAGCGCATTGTCTCTTCCCGCCCCGAAGTGTTCTTCACGATCTGGTCGCTCAGTGCCGTCCTGGTGGAGAGTTCGTGGGCCACGATTGCGTGGGCGGCCGTGGGTCTTGTGCTGTCTCCGATGTACTGGTTGGGCTTTGTGTATTTTCCGATGGCCTTCTTGATGCGTCGCAGCGCGAAGCAGCGCTGGGCCGTGTTCGGCGTGCTCATGGCGGCCTTTTTCGGGTTCTGGCTGGTGCACACCCACGGTGGCATGGTGCGCGACATCGTGTATCTGCGAGGCCAGGTTCACAACCGCGTGTTTGGTGTCGGAGAGAGTCGCTCCATTCTGGTGATGGCGACCTCCATGCCCGGGGCTGGCTTGCTGCTGTTCGCGGCCTTGTCGCTGCAGCTTCTGATTCGTCAGGCCACTCCATGGAAACTTGATGGCTGGCGGGCATGGTGGTCGGCCGTATTCGCAGAGCAATCCCCGTGGATGCCGGGGCTCTTGCTGCTGTGGTTCTGCCTGCCCGACATGATTCGCTACGTGGATGTGGTGGCCCCTTTGCTGGCCTTGCTGGCCATCCGATGGATGAGTCTGGCGGTGTTCAGCCACGAAGGGGCCGGGCCGCGTTGGCCGTCGTGGCTGGGCATGGGCATGCTGGTGTCGCTGGCCATCGCCCTGTGTGCGTTGTTTGGCACGTTCCATCCGCAAAAGCTCAACAGGATCGAGATCCCAGGCTACACGAGCCACACCCGTGTGCTGACCTACTTCGGCTCCGACACCTACCAGGTTCTGTATGCCAACCCCGGGATTCAGGTCGCCCCGGCGATGGAGCTTGGGATGACGACCCGCGAGGTGCAGCACATGTCGACCGAGCTGGCCAAGGGCACGTTGTCGTGCCAGGCGCTGCATCGCCACCGTGTGGATTGGGTGGTGACCGAGCAGGCCGATTGGAAGCTCGGCGGAGCTGCGCAGCGTTGCCTGAGCCTGTACCAGATCTTCCCGGACGGAACGAGCGTATGGAAAGTCTCCCCCTGATCGTCGTGCCGGCCAAGAACGAAGCGCAGCACCTGCCTTCGATGCTGTCCGATTGGGCGCGCGCCTTTGCGTGTCGATCGGAGATCTTGCTGGTTCTGGATGGGTGCACGGACGACAGCGTGCGCATCGCGCGCGCGTTCTTCGAGGAGCACCCCGGGTGCGGCGCCTGGATGACGACCGACCAACATGAGCACGGCAAGACGGGCGCGGTCGTGCAGGGCCTGTGGCGGGCACTCAACGAGGGGTCGGATCTGCGTCGCCACTGCGTGTTGTGGGACGCCGACGAGGAGTATGACTTCGAGGGTCTGGGGCATGTCCTGGATCTCATCGAGCGCATCGACGCGATGGATTCGTCCTACCTCATCCAGGGTTTTCGACGCGGGAGCTGGCTGCGCCGAAGCCGCTGGGCCAATGCGTGCGTGCGGTGGGCCTTGCGCAAGGCCACCGGCAAAGAGGCGCCCCAGGACGTGCTCAGCGCCGTCCACGCCATGCGCATGAAGGACTTGCTTCTGGCGCTGCAGGCATCTCGCGGTTTTGCCATGGAGACCATGATCGTGCGCTATGCCCTGCGGTGTGGGTTGGATCAACTCGACGCGCCGGTGCCCTATCGCCCCAGGCTCGAAGGCAAGAAGATCAAGGCCATCGACCTCCCCAAGATCATGCTGTACGCGCTGGCGCGCTGAAGGCACGGCCATCATGCAACGTCACCTCGCCCTGTTCCTGCGGTTTTGCATGGTCGGTGCTACCGGGTTCGTACTCGATGCCGGCATCGTCTACGCCTTGCATACCAGGCTTGGAGACGTGCCTGCGCAGGCCGTGGCCTTCGCGCTGGCCACCACCTGGACGTGGTGGTGGCACAGGCACTACACCTTCTTGGCCACGCATCAGCGCAAGCGCGGACAGTGGATGCGCTATGTCGTCTCGAACGTCGCCGGGTGGATTTGCGTCAACGCCCTGTATGCCTGGCTGGTCTTGCGTTTTGCAGCGCTGCATCGGCAGCCTGTGTTGGCGCTGGCCATGGCCGCTCCGATGGGCATCGCGCTCAACTTCGCGGCAAGCCACTTCTTCGTGTTCTCGCGCCGCGTGGATCTGCGCCATGCCTTCGATCCCGACTACCCGGAGGGCGCGCGCGGTGTCGTCGAAGCCCCTTGATCTGACCTACTACGAGGTCGCCGCCGAAAAGAGTCTGGCCGCCAGGCTCATGCACAGTGCGCGTCTTCGCATGTTCTACGACTTCCTGAATCTGGCATCGCCCACGCCGCGCGACACGATCCTGGACGTTGGGGTATCGGACGCGGAGCACGCCTCGGACAACATGCTGGAGCGCCTGTATCCCTGGCGCGAACGCATCACTGGAGCTGGCCTGGCCGATGGTGCGTCGTTCTTGCGCGCGCATCCCCAGTGCGCCTATCTGCCCATCTCGACGGGCGAACAGCTTCCCGCGCGGGATGGGCAGTTCGATCTCGTGGTGAGCAACGCCGTCATCGAACATGTCGGCGGCTCCCGACGCCAGCAAGCGTTCGTGCGCGAGCTGATCCGCGTGGCGCGCCGAGGGGTGTTCCTGTCCATGCCGAACCGCTATTTCCCCGTCGAACACCACACAGCCCTGCCGTTGGTGGCGTGGTCAGACGCGACTTTCCGGCTGGCCTGCCGCCTCACGGGGAAAGCCTATTGGGGCGATGTCGACCATCTTCGCCTCATGAGCCCGGCGCGGTTGCGCGAGATCCTCCCGATGGAGGTCGCGCCGATCATTCGCCACGCGGGCATTCGCCTGGGGCCGTGGTCATCCAACCTGGTGGTCTGGTTGCCAAAGACGGAGTAAGCCCGAGCTAGGGATCACGGCAATGGCGCCTCGTCGACCAGGTTCTGGCGGCTGGTATTGCGCGCGGAGTCGCACAGGGCGCGAAGCTCGTCCTCGGTGACGGTGCGAATGCCGTATTGCTGGGCCGCCTGCACCTTGTTGGCGCCAGGCGATGCGCCGAGCACCACCATATCGGTCTTGCGCGACACGCTGGAGGTGACTTTCGCGCCCAGGCTTTCGATCCACTCCTTGGCCTGCTCGCGCGACAGATTGGCCAGCGTTCCGGTGACCACCACCGTCTTGCCGCTGAGCACGCCCGGGGCTGCGTCGTGCGACTGGCTGTGGTCTTTCACGCCGATGCTCTCGCGCAGATCGTCGATCCAGACCGAGCGCACGGGGTCGTGCAACGCCTCGAACACATTGCGCGCGGCATTGCGGTCAACGTCCTTGGTGCGCAGGAAATCCCCCAGGCTGGCCGCACGCAACTGATCGAGGTTGCCGAAGGCTCGCATCAGGGCTTTGGCGGTGCTCGGCCCCACGTCACGGATGCCCAAAGACGTGAGAAACACCGGCAGCGACACGTTCTTCTTGCTCTCGATGCCGCGCGCGATCGCCGCCGCGCTTTTCTCGCCGATGCCGGGCAGTCCCACCAGGTCGGCCGCGCGCAGACGCATCAGCTCGGCGGGATTGCGGGCACGCCCGGCGTCGAACAGCACGCGCACGGTTCCCTCGCCCAGGTCGGGAAGATCCATGCACGGTTTGGAGGCGAAATACACCAGGCGCTGATACGCGACTTCCTCGCAGTTGTCGTTCGTGCAGCGGATGTCTTCGCTGGCCTTGCCGCTCACGGTTTCCTCGCTTTCCACGGCGCTGGCGCAACACGGGCAGCTTTGCGGTCGCGCGATGGCTTGCGCGTGCTCCGGGCGCGAGGTCAGATCCACTCGGGTGATGCCGGGGATCACATCGCCGCCGCGCATGACCTCCACCATGTCGCCCACGCGCAGGTCGAGCTGTGCCACGCGGGTGTAGTTGTGCAAGGTGGCGTTGGTCACGGTGACATCGCCCACCTGAACGGGGGCAAGTCGTGCCACGGGGGTGATCTTGCCGGTGCGTCCGATCTGGTTGTCCACGGCCAGCACGCGTGTCATGGCGCGCTGATCGTTGTACTTGAAGGCCATCATGGCCTTGGAAGACTTCTCGGTGCGTCCGGCCCGCTCCTGGGCGTCCAGGTCGTCGACCTTGATGACCACGCCATCGATGGCAAAGGGCAGCGCTTCGCGCGCTTCCCGAAGGTCTTCGATGGCGGCCTGGACTTCCTTCATGTTCCGGGCCATGCGCGGGGTTTCCGCATCGAACCCCAGGCTGGCGAGCATCCGAAGCACATCTTCTTGCTTGCGCACGCCGGCCGGCAGGTTGTCGAACGGAACCATGTACGCCTTGAAGAACATCTTGCGGGTGCGCGACTCCTCGGGGTTCTGGGTCAGCAGTGCGCCAGCGGCCGCGTTGCGCGGACTGACCTTTTCAGGTTTGCCCTGCGCGCGCAGTTGGGCGTTCATGAGGTCGAACTGGGCGTAGCTCATCATGACCTCGCCACGCACGTGCAGCTTCTCGCCGATGCCGTAGCGTTGCATGGCCTCGGGCGAGAGCCTTGTTGGGACGCCTTCGACGTGCACCACGTTGCGGGTGACATCCTTGCCCTTGTAGTAGTTGCCCCGGGTCAGGCCCATGCGCAGCTCGCCGCGCTCGTAGCGCAAGTCCAGGGACAGGCCGTCGAATTTCTTCTCCACGCTGTAGGCCACGTCGGGGCCGCACACGTCCACCATGGATTGGTGAAATTTGTCGAGTTCACCGACCTCATAGGTGTTCTCGATGGACTGCATGGGGGTCTCGTGTTCGACCTCGGCGAAATTGCCCCAGGCGGCCGTGTTGTGCGATTGCGTGGGGCTGTTGGCATTCACCAGGTCGGGATGCTCGGCCTCCAGGCCCACCAGTCGGTGGTACAGCGCGTCGTACTCCTGGTCGCTGATGACCGGCTCGCCGGCCTCATAGGCTTCGTCGTGACGCCGAAGCTCGGCCTGCAGCGCCACAAGCTCCTGGCGATCGGCCTCGCGCGTCGGGGGCGCGGCTGCAGCGGCCGCTGCGGGCACGCCGTGGCGCTGGGCGAACGAAGCTTCCCAGGCGGATGGCATCGGCGAAGAAGGCATCGGAGTGGATTCTTGGATCGGAGGCATTTCAGTTGCTGAGAATGTTTTGCGGAGGGGCCGATGTGAGTACGCTTGCAGTCGTTTTCCCCATTTTTCGCAAAGAGTTCATTGTATCATTCATGATGATGTCGTCGAAATCCTTGGCGTCTTTCAAACTACTTTCATCGAGGAGCTTCATGCGCTCGGAGCGCGCATCGAAATCCAACACATAAGATTTGCCAGGAAGAATGCTTGGAATTTCCGAGCAAACGCCGATGACGCAGACATCGGATTCCGGAGGACTCAGGCTTACTCCGTAAAATCCTTGGCCATCTTCACCGTAGTGATGGTGCACATCCATCGTCCAGCCAAGATAAGGCTGAATATCCTCCTCATTCATGAACGAGGAAATTACGGGTTTGTCACGGAGCTTGTTGTTCTGATAAAGCTGCAGGACGCCTGACATTTCACTGGAATAGCGTTCTGCCTGACGCCAATCCATGATGAAGTTGTCGACCACGCCGGCCGTGAGCAGCATGGCCTTGATGCCTTCGAGGCGCTCGGTTCCGGCCTTGGGGGATGCGATGTGGCCTTGCGCGTCCGTTGTCTTGAAATGATGCTCGCGGGTCTTCAGGAAGTTGTAGGCCGAGATGAATTCGCCGGCCTGCACGGACTCCGCGAATTCCTGGACATCCGACGCGCTCAGGTACTTGCCCAGGAAGGACACGGTGTCCCGGCTGGTCTTGAGGTAGTCGGCCAGCTCCGTCAGGCTCTCGGAGACCTTGGTCAATTCGTCGCGATCGGCGCGCAGGCGCCTGCGCGCGCTTGCGCTCTCGATGGGATCCTTCGAATTCACGGCGCGGAACGTCTCACGGTACATCCGGAAGTCCGACGGCTTGACCTTCATGATGGCGGCCACCGCCAGCATGTTCGTCATGCCATAGGTCATCAGCACGGGGTCGACGCTCGTGCGCATTTCCGTGGAGGTGTTGTGCTTGTTCTCCACGTCATGGGATTGCGTGCGCGTGTGCTTGCCCTCATGCCCCCACTGCACGGACTGCTCGGCTTCGGCCTTGGCTTCCACGGAAGCCTCGGCCTCCACATCCATGCCAATGAGACGCTGCAGCCCCTTGAGCACGCCGCCGCCCCCGAACTTCATGCGCAGCGCGCCCGCGATGCTCTGGCTCGTGGTGACCTTGGCGTCCTCGCTTTTCGTGCGCGAGGATTCGTCCTCGTCGCGATTCGTGTGCACCACGTTGAATTCCTGCTGGTGCACACGAACAAATTCTTCGCCCTCCTCCACGGGGACGCCGAGTTCCTCCAGGGTGCTTCGAATCTCCAGGGCATGTTCCTGGAGGTCGCGCAAACTGTCTGAGAAAACCACGAGCTGCTTGACGGCTTCGATGGTTTTCTCGAAATTGTCGGATCCCTTGAAAGACCATTCCAGAATACCGCAGCTACGCTTCATGGCCTGATCGCCATAATACCGAGCGACCATACCGAGCTGCGCGTCGATCAGATCGAGTCGATTCTGACGTTCCTTTTCCGTCAACGACCCACCGGACTTGGATTGCATCCACTCCAGCTTGGGGCGCAAGATCGAGAAGTAGAAATCCGAATCTCCGCCTGAGATGACGCCACTGCGAATCAGTGTGGCGTACAGCGTGGCGGTGTTGACGTATTTTTGGGTGTGTGCGTCCTGCATGGACGCCCGATCGACCAGACGGGATGAAGACGTTTTCGCCTCGTCGGAATCGCCACTCCAGTTCAAGGGGTTCGGGGTCATGCAAGCCTCCTGGGAATCAATCCATTGTAGGGAGCCGACAGTGCATTTGGCCGGGATGCAACACCACTCCTAAGCATTGACAGTTTAGCGTTTTCCGGTTATGATTTCAAGAACATATAGATCAAGAAAACGATCATGACCGCGAACACTCTCTCCAGGCGACCCAAGTCGAAAGCGGCGGCGGGCGTTCCGCAAGACGAGCAGCAAGAGGCTATCCAGTCGATCCTGGCTGCGATCGACGGCGATCATGGTCGTGAGGTGCTGCTGGGCGGCTTTGCGGGCACGGGCAAGACCCACAGCATGGGCAATCTGGTCGAGGAGCTTGGGAAGAAGCGCCGTCATGGCCGTCCTCTTTTGATCGGAGCATGCGCGCCCACGCATGCCGCCGTGGCCGAACTCAGCCGCAAGTTGCGCGCATACGCCCCAGGCGTTCCCGTGGCTGCGCGCACGGCTGCTTCCATGTTGGGTATGCGCATGCGCAGCGTGGCGCACGGCAAGTCCGTTCTGGTTCCGCTGCCCGTGCACAAGCGTTCCAAGAACCGTCGCTATTTCCGCGACTACGACGTGATGCTGGTCGACGAATGCGGCATGCTTGACGATGCCTACATCGACAGCATTCGCAAGGAATGCAAGGCCAACCCGAGGCTGTTCGTCATCTACGCGGGCGATCCTGGGCAACTGCTGCCGATTTCCAGTCAGGCCGACACGTCGACCAGCAACGGCTTGAACTTCAAGCGCATCCCGCCGATTTTCAATGCGTGTTCACGGCAGTTCATCCTGCGCAAGAACCGGCGCACGCACGATGATTCCTATCCGATCCTGGAGGTCGCTCAGGTCTTCCGGGACTACATCGACGAGCACAAGACAGGCGTGGTCAAGGCCGATGAAATGACCGCGATCGTGCAGCGCAATCAGCAAAGCGAGCACCGCAGCGTCTTCATGATCCAGGGGCGTCAGAAGATCATCGAGAAGGCCATCCAGGCAGTCAAGGCTGGCAAGGGTCAGCCGGAGTTCTCGCGCATCCTGGCCTACCGCAACAGCGTGGTGCAGGACTACAACTTCGCCGTGCATCGCGGCTTGGTGGACTTCTACAACCCGGCGCCCGATCGCCGGGAGGATCCGTTCTGGCCGGGGGAGATCGCCACCGCCAACGAGTTCTTCGCGGCCTGGACGGAGCAGGGCCTGCAACTTTGTCTGCAGGGAGACGAGGACTACTGGATCGACGAGCTTTCGGACGACATCGAGGAGAGCGAGGATCCGAAGGAAGGCAATGCGAAGGCCGGCGCCGGCATGCTCGTTTCGTCCAACATCGTCCTGGTGGAAAACAACACTCGGCTGGACATCCTTGAGGTCGAGTCGATGTTGCATCCGGTGCTCAAGATCGAGTGCTGGCTGGTGAGCTTTTCCTGTGTGGATGAAGAGGTCGACCCGAAATCGCGGCCGCGCCTGTATGGCTTCCTGCCCAAGAACCCGGCGCAGTTCGAGGCGATGAAGAGCCAGGCGTTCGCGGACTACCGCAAAGCGCGCGATGGCGAGGAAGAGTTGAGCCGCGTCGGCGCCTCGGGCAAGGATCAGACGCAAAGCGAGCGTCAGAAGCAGGCCGCCAAGAACGGTCTGGTGATGCAGGTTTCCCGGGATGCGTCGTTCGCCTTGTCCAAGCGCATGTGGATGGTCAGTCGGGCGTGCGCGCCGATCTGGCACAACTACGCGGTGACGTTCCACAAGTCGCAGGGCTCGACCATCGAGAACGTTTTCCTCGACTGGTCGGACGCCTTGAACATGCTCTGGAGGGACAAGACCGGGACGGACTACCATCGGGCCTTGTACGTCGGGGCCACCAGGGCCTCGCGCAAGCTGGTTCTGTGCTTCACCTGAGCGGTAATCGATGCGACTGCACCGAGGTCACTTCGCGTTCCTGCGCGCCATCGTGCAGGGACTCGATCCTGTGCCCATGTGGCGTCGCTATCTCCTGGTCGACGGCCAGCCCGACGATGCGCGCGTGGTGCGAACCACCACGCGAAAAATCCGAGAAGCCTGCGCCCTTCTGGCGCGCAAGGCCGGCGCCCACGGCAAGGTTCGCCTGATCTTTCTGGAACTCAAGCCCCTGGTTCCGCAAGACGGCCAAGGGCGCATTCCTGACCTGGAGCGCTTTGCCGAGGAGCACGGCCTGGACGGATTTTCTGAGGCCGAGCAACTGGCTTCGTTCGCCCAAGCCTACGACATCGACTGGAAGAACATCGAGAAAAGCCAGCGCCTGATGCGCAAGCAGCTCGATCTGGTCACCTGGCTGGAAGGTCTTTCGTGTGCCAAGCCGCAGTTGGGGGATCTGGTGGAAGTCTGGTTCTCCCCTCGCCTGGCCAATCGTCTCAAGCAGTCCGGGCACATGACATTGTTCGGGGTCTTCGACGCGATTCGACGCAAGGGTGCGTCCTGGCACAAACCGATTGTCGGGTTGGGTGTGACGAAGGCGCGCGCCATCGAGCAGTGGTTCGAGACGTTCGCGCCAGACCTTGGTGTCTCGATGACGGCGGGCGCCACCGAGCAGGAGGCTCCCGGGCGGGCGGTGCTGCTCTCGCTCGTGCCCAAGACCTCGGAGGGCTTTGAGTTGGCGTGTCTGGAGCGCTTCTATGCGCCCGCGCTTCTCGACGGCTCCCAAGGGGCGTACCGAGGCGAGGGGAAAGACTGTTCGTTGAGTGCGTCCAATGACCGCGAGGCCATCGAATCGTGGCTGGCTCATCGCAAGCCGCACACCTTGCGCTCCTATCGCAAGGAGGCCGAGCGCTTGCTGCTGTGGGCCGTTTTCGCCAAGAACAAGCCCCTGTCGAGCCTGAACCACGATGACCTGGCCGAGTGGGTGGATTTCTTGCGCGATCCTCAGCCGGCCGATGTCTGGTGCGCCCCCAGGCATCATGCCAGGAACAGTCCGCAGTGGCGTCCGTTCGAGGGGCCTCTTGGCGACGCTGCCAGGCGGCACGCGCTGCAGGTGTGCAAGTCCTTGCTGCAGTTCCTCGCCGACACCGGTTACCTGAGGCTCAACCCAGCCGCGCACTTGCGCGAAGACCAGCTCACGCGTCCCGCCAACCTTCGCGAACAGTTCTCTCAGCGCCTGCTCAATCAGGAGCAGATGCGCTTTGTGCGCGACGTTTCACCCCAGGACGATTCGCCATCCTCTCGGCGGCTGCGCCTGATCATCGATCTTCTGTACAGCACGGGGCTTCGCAGGCACGAGCTTGCCGGTGCGTGCTTTGGGGATCTGGCGCACTTTCAGCAGTCCTTGTTCCTGAGGGTCGTGGGCAAGGGCGGCAAGTATCGCGAGGTTCCCATTCCGGGTGCACTGGTGGAAGAGGCGCATGCCTTGGCCTTGGCGCGCGGTGTGTCGCCCGAGGACATGGCTCGGGCTCACCTGATCGGCGCCGTGGGCAGCGTGCGGGGCTCGGCGCCCCTTGATCCCGCAGCCGGGCTGAAAGAGGATTCTCTGGGCGACCTGGTGAAGGAGCACTTCGAGCGATGCGCCAAGAAGGCGCGCGAGCAAGGCCAGCATGCCATGGCAAAGGCTCTGGCCAGCGCCAGCGCGCACTGGCTGAGGCACAGCTTCGCCTCGCATTTGCTGGACTCCGGCGCAGATCTTCGCTCCGTTCAGGAGATCCTGGGGCACGCCTCGATGTCAACGACTTCGATCTACTCGCACGTGGAGCAAAACAAACGCGCGCAGGACGTGCGCGCGTTTTGGGAAACACTCCAGCAGGTCAACCCGGCTTCTTGAGTTCGTTGATCCAGCTCGACAGTTGCGAGCGATGCGCGGCCGGCTCGATCTTCTCGGGCTTGGGCGGCTCCGGATACGGGGGCTCCTTGATCACCTGAGCCGTGGCCCGGCCCAGATGCTCGCGGGTTTCCTCGGCGCTGGCCACCTTCTGGTCGGATTCGGAGGCCAGGGCCTGGTTGATTTCCCGGATGTCCTCGATGGCCTTGCTGGCACGCTTTTGGTCATCGACCAGCGCCGTCATGGCCGAGTGCAGGAAGTTGCGTGCGCTCGGCATATCGAAGTCGTCGTCTTCGCCCTGCGTCATGACCAGGCCGGCCCTGGGCTGGAAGGGTTGGTCGACGCCCTCGATCACAGGGGTGTCCGCGCCGTCCAGCGAGGTCGCGCCGATGCTGGACTCGTCGAACTCGATGGGGTCGACGAAGTTGTAGTCCGGGTCGGTGAGCAGATCTTGTTCGGACGGGGGAGGCATGCCGATCATGGGCACGTCCGGGATGTCCGGAATGGACGGATCCTGGGCTTCCATGGGCGTGGGGATCTCCCCGGCCATCTCGGCTGGCATGGCGCCGTGGTCGGTGGTGGCCACGAGCGATTCGACCAGCGATCCTTGCTCGACAGGCTTGCCGCCGCGCATGGCCATGCGAACGAACGCGCGCGCGTCGAACGGGGGCTGATCCTTGAGCCATGCGGCCAAGGCCGTGGCGGCCACTTCACGGCGCGTGAGGAGAATGCGCTTGTTGGTCTGTTCGACCTTGGCGCTGAGTTCGAAAACCTGCACCACGGGCACGAAGCCGCCTGCCTGGCGCTTGTCGATGCGGTTGGTGTTGCTGCGCTCGGACTCCAGGAAGTCCAGCAGCTCGCGCATAGCGCCGTACTTCATCGACAACTGTTCGAGCGAGGGCTTCTCCACCATCAGCATGTGGTGCACGAACAAAGGCGTGTCCACGCCCTTGAGCGGGTCGGCCCCGGCGTAAAAGCCTCGCCCACGGATGATCTTGTCCTTGAAGAACAGGTGCCATTCACCTTCGATCTGTGCGGCGATGTCGCGCATGTCCACACGGGACACGCGTTGCGAGCTGGCCGCCAGGTTGTCCATGTAGTTGATCAGGCCCTTGATCTGGTAGCCGCTGGTACGGATTTCATCGACTTCCCCGGCCAGATCCTGGATCAGCTTCTTGGTGTCGTTGGGGTCGTCCCCCGTCATGATGAATTTGAATTTCGAGTTCGCCAGGATCTGTTGGGCTTCGGCCTCGTTGGCCTTCTTGAAGCCGGCCCAGTCCTGCGAGGCCGCCGTGGCGCTGATGTACAGCGAGCGGCCTTGCGTGAACACCTCCGCGAAGCCGTCCACCGAGATCGCCGCGAACTCGTCGATGATGATCTGGAAGGCGCTGCGCGCGGCCGTGGCCGAGCTTTCCACGATCGCCGAGTACGAACCCATGATCTCGCCGCCACCCAGACCCACGGCGGTTGCGATGCGCAACTGCGCCAGCGTGATCTGTCCGAGCGACTTCGCTTCCTTCTTCGACTTTTCCAGCGACGGCAGCAACACCACCAGTGCGCGACGCTGCAGGATCACGTCCACCATGTGGATCTCGCCCACGGGCACGTTGAAGATGTGCCGGTAGGTGTCAGCCATCGTCGACAGCGGCTCCAGGAAGTAGTTCTGGGCGAAGCTGTACTGACGCGAGAAGTCACCCCACTTGCTCTTGTCCTTCTCGTTGGGATTCCAGCCGAGCGACTTGAGGAATGACTCGCACGATTCGATCGTGGCCTGAGCTAGATGCTTGCGGTACTCGTTGTTGGCCACGAGTTCGACGAACTTGTCCGGCCCGATGAACTCGCGCATGTCGTTGACCGAGAACGGGATCACGCCGGCATCGCGCAGATCGGTCAGCGCCATGACCAGCGCCGTCATGAGGGTCTTACCGTTGCTGGAGAAGATGGCGTTCGCATCGTTTCCGCCGCCCCCGGCGCCGGCCATCAAGGACAGCGGGATTTCCTTGAGCTTCTCGCTCTTGCCGATCGCGAACGGCTGCATCGAGTTCGACCGCCAGGCGGGCGAGGCCACGAGTTTTTCATCGCCCACGGCGAAGTTCATCACGCGACTGTCATCGTCGCGCCCGAGGGTGCGCAGCATGATCCAGTGCTGGGCAAAGAGTTTCGGGGATGCCTTCGGGTCGACGTAGGCGTAACCGGAGCCCAGGGCCACGGCGTTGTAGGCCATCGAGACCAACTGCTCCGTCTTACCGGCACCGGTGCCGCCCAGCACCAGCATGTGGGTCAGGATGTCGGTGATGCCGCCCCACAGCTCTCGGTTGCCCTTCCAGGAATTGCCGAACATGAACATCCCGCGCGCCTTCCAGGGCTCCTTGCGCCCAGGACGCGGGTCACCCCAGTCGAGTTTGTCGGGCACGTCGGCCGTAGGCAGCCTCAATTCGAGCTTGGCCTGCGCGTTCGAGGGAACCAGCTTGACGATCCAGTACCAGGGCACACCCAGCAGCGCCATGAACAGGATCGTGGTCGGCGACATGGTGGCGATCAGGCCGAAAACACCCAGGATGGCACACGCCATCATGGGGCTGCGCACCATCTGCCAGGCGTCGACGTGGACGCCATGCACCTGACGGCGCAGCTTGTTGACATCGACCTGATGTTCTTCCGAGGATCCTCGGAAATTCGGGTTCAAGCCCATGGGGTGATCTCCATCCAGTCGTCGCGCGTGCGGGTTTGCTCGATCGAGGCTTGATCAGAAGTCCTGATCATCGTCTTCTTCCTTGGTCGGGTTTTCCGCTTCGGCGTAACGCATCCACCCTTCGTCTTCGATGGCCTTGCGCAGGGCTTTGACGCCTTGGCCGACATCGGGGCTGTAAATCGACTTGCCGTAGGTCAGCTCGCTGAGCATGTGCGACCACGGCCCGGCGCCTTCGGTCATGCCGCCCGTACCGCCGATGGGGTTGAGCAAGTACCACAGGGGGCGGTTGCTCGGACGCAGCCAGATGAACTCCAGCGGCGGAATCGTCCCCGAGTTCTTGCGCGCCAAGGTCAGCAGTCGCGCAATCCACACGAACAAGTAGGCGTCGTGCTTGCCGATCAGGTTGACCTGCAGCCCGCGAGCCAGCGTGGCCTCGCGCGAGCCATCGCTTTCCTTGGGTGGACGCATGGCCTTGGCCGTCCACTTCAAGGCGTCGGCAATGTCGATCTCGAACTCCCGGGCCATCTCCGTGTCCGGATCGATCGCAGCCAGGGCGACGGACTCCTTCCACGAGGTGGCCATCGCATCGAGAATCTTCTGGCCGGCCTTGCGGTTGTTCAACCCGAAGGCGCAAAACGCACCGACCAGTCCCCGGATGTAGGTCGGGACGCTCTTGGGAAGGTGGTAGTTCTCATCGAAGCCGGGGAAGGATGGCCCCATCCGGCGCGACAAGGTTTCGAAGGCGGCCCTTCGGTGAAAGACGATGCCACCGGCCGGAATCTGAGGGAACGGCTTGGGCAGGCCCGTGTCCTGGAAGAACCACTTCTCGTCGATGGGATCGCCGTTTTGCTGGGTCACGATCTCGTGGCGTACTGCAAACAGCATGGGCGACTCGGCCACGCGCCAGGGGCCGGTGGCCGTGGGCTCTTGCAGGATGGTCTTCTCCCGGTAGACCACCGGTCGCAGCGTCGGGATGATCTTGGCGTTGTGCTGGGCCAGCGAGCGCATCGTGAACGAACGATGAAACTGCTCGATCCACCCGATGTGCGTCCACAGGCGCCAGGTGGCCAGCGCGAACAACGGCGCGGAGATCCATCGGAAATACTGGCCCGCCATGAACAGCACGTTCATGGCCTGGTGAAAGCTCAAGGCCCTGGGGTTGGCCTGGCCGATCTCGCGGAACATCTCATGCGCACGCGAGCTGAACGCGATGAAGGGCAGCAGCTCGAACCTGGCGAAGTTCAGGAACAGGCTGTTGATCCCGTCTTTGTGGCCTGTGTAGACCCCCATGATGAGCACGACGATCGCGACGGCTCCCAGGCCCACCACGATGAACATGTCTTCCGGCCCTTGGGCCTGACCACCACCAGCGCTTGTTGCCATGTTGCGTTCAAAGAGTCTTGCCGGTCGGCGCGCATCCAGCCATCAAGCCAGTTCGCGATCGAATCCCTGAGCCTTCAGTTCACCTGGGTATGCAAGCCCTGCTCGTGGCCTTCAAGCGTGGAGGGCTCCAGGTTCATGAGCCGAGGCTCCCCAACGGGGTCTACATAGGTGAAGGGCTCCATCGCATGAGCCTCGTCCGCCTCGCGTTCCGGCGCGGCCGAGGATTCGTTCGAGGCGGCGCGGAACCCCAGCCAGCCCCTCAAGGAGAGTGACTCGCCCATTTCCACGTTGTGGGCCTGCCAGAGCTTGAGCATCAGCACCCATGCGGCGTAGACGATGCAGATCAGGGCGGCCAGGCCCATGACCTGGCGCTGCAGGGCCGGCGCGCTGTGGCCGAAAATCATGAACGACAGCACGCCCAGGAAACTCACCCCGGCGTACAGGACGCCTTCAAGCCGAACGCGCCTGGCCAGCAGCTTGCGGTCGCCTTCCCCCAAGGGGGCGGTGTCGGCCAGGTTGGTTCGGCCGGCCTCGCGGATGATTCGACTGCCGTCCCGAATGGCGTGCGAGGTCTTCTTCATCGCCCCCACGCCGATGAACGACTTCAGCAGGCCGGGCTTCTTGGCGTCCTTCGCCTCGCGTGTGTTCTTGGTCTTTGGCATCGTGGAAGTCTTTCTCAGTCGATGATCGGCCAGCCCAGGAAGGGAAATTCCTGACCATCGCCCACGGCGAATCGCACACGAATGTTGGCGCCCCGGGCTTTTTCCTGGGCGACCTCATCGAGGATCTTGAGCACGTTGGGATAGCCGTTGAGCCGCAGACTCAGCCTGGGAAAGCGCAAGTCCTTCGAATACTGCATCCCCGTGAAGACCAGGCGAAGAATTTCCGAGTCTTCCTTCTTGCGCACCTCCCAGGGGATGCAGGCAAACCAGAACATCGGCGAGAGCAAGGGGTGGGATCGACTCTTGATCTGCTCATCGAGCGCGAACATCAGCAGCGGATTGTGGGCGATGAACCCGAAGCGCTTTCCGCACAACTCGCGCGACAGCTCCCAGGAATCCGATGAGCGGCGCACCACGTCGTCGGTATTGTTTTCGTGCCACGTCAGCCAATCCTTGGCGACGTTCAGCGCCTGCATGATCAGAGGGGCCGTATCGGCAACGTGCAGCTTTTCGATGTCAAATTGCATGGCGCCCGTCAAGGATGGCAGTGAGGTTTTCTCCGGTCGGATGCTTACCGGATTTATTGCGTCATCTTCAGATTGTCCTGTTCTGTCGCTCTACATGCAAGAACACTTGCTGTGCCGTGAAGAACACACGGAAAGCGCATGCGGAAATGACAAGGCACGCCATCGGCGGGCCTTGTGTGCGAGCGAGTGATCCGTTGCGGATCAGACCATATGGGGCGACTGATCGCGCCTGCGCTGCTCTTCCATCGAGTCGTCGGAGAGCGTTTCCTTGCCGACCGTCTGCTGGGCTTCAGCCATCATGCTGGCCGGCGTGAAGCCTTCCAGGCCGACGTGCACGAGTGCTTCGAGGAATTCGGCGGAGTCCTCGGCCTGCGCGCCGTCCGGGTCGTTTTGCTGATCGTTCGGCTGGCCGAACTGCACGCGTTGCCCGTTGGGCTCCTTGTAGAAGAAGGCCAGGGCCTCGTTGGCTCGGCTCAGGCGCGGATCCATGCTGTAGCCCCCGGGCATGGAGGATTGGCCCTGCTCGATGGCCAGGGCGTTGGCCCCGTTCAGGTCGTTCTGGGCGTCGCGCTGACGATCCCGGTTGTGGCGTTGCATGCGCTCCTGGAACGACTCGTCACGCTTGGCCGACTTCGACGCCAGCTCGGCGTTGGCCTGCGGCTTGGGCGCGAACGGATCCATGAAATTGCCATCGAACATCACCACGGCCGGTGAGTTCTGTTGGTCAGCCTTCGAGGCCGGCCCCGCATTGGCGATCGAATCGATCTTGTCGGGATCCAGCCCCATCCACGTGGACAGCGAGGCATCGCTGACACCGCGTTCCGAAAGGATGCGAGCAACGGTGGACATGGGTGTGTTCCTTTACACGACGACTTCTTGAATTTACCAATGCTTTGCCGCAAAATGCCTCAAGCACACATCCGTGATCGCGCACGACCACATCGCGATCTATTTTACGGGAGCTTGACCTTTCCAGGGAAGCCTTCCCAAGTGTTCAGTGACTTCAGGTAGGTTCCCATCACCATGTCGATGCTCGATGCCGTCAGCACCGGATTCCACGCCTGGATGCAGGCTCGTCCCGAGGAGCCCAGGATTCCCTACCTGGCCGACCCCAAGAATCCCGAGATGATTCCCATGGAGGCGCTGGCCAATCCCAAGAGCGCTTTCCCCCTCGTCTGGCGTCAGGCTCAATCCATTGCCCGGGTACTGCCCAAGAGCCTTTCGCAGTGCCTGCTCAATCGGTTCGTGGTGTTCAAGGATCCTCAGCAGATCCTGGGCTACAGCGTGATCGAGGACGCCTCCTACAACGAGCCCTGCTTCGACGAGTGCTCGTCGATCCTGCTGTATTCCTGCATCGCCCTGTCTGCGCAGTCGCTGGAAATCATCGAACGTCTGTGCGAGAAGCCTGGGTTCGACATTCGAACCTTGCTGGATCGCCCGATCACCCCGTTCGCCATGATCCATCAGCCGTGGATTCGCCAGGCTGAGCAATGGGTGGATCTGAAGGCGGTGCCGCAGGCACTGACCCGCGAGCAATGGATGGCCGCTCGCATGGAAGCCCTGTTCGCGGCGCCCGACGACACGAGCTTCCCCGAGGAGGCGCCCGCGTTCGCGCCGGCATCGGTCGGTGTGGCCGCCGAGCCCGACGAAATCGTCATCGATCTCTCGCCGACGCGATCGGGTGCGGTCGACGGGCTGCTTCGCGCGTCCCCCGAGGCCGACCCGGCGCCGGAGGATTCGTCCGAGCAGATCGAGACCGACATCGCCCAGATTCTGGCGGCCCTGGAGAGCGGCTCCGACGACGCTTCGGAGTCTGCCGCCCCCGGCGCTCCGGCCGATACGGGATTCATCGATCGGAAAGAGAACACTTCGCCGGAGCCTTCCTCAGCAGAAAATTCCACTGCGATAATCTCCCACGTGGAAAAGGGGTGAGAGCCGTGAAGTGTTCTGGCCCCGTAATTTCCGGGGACACGAACACACCATGGCGTACACCATTGCATCCGAACGAAAAGTCGTCACGCTGAACACTCCGACGCAGGAGGGTTCACAAGCCGTTGCTGCGGCGCGGGATGACGCAGCCGACCTTCCCGAGGGGCTGCAGATGGAAAACCTCTATCTCTCGGCCCTGTCCGAGGCGATGGAGGCGTTCGCAGCTCGTCCGGGTCTCCTGCAGAGCTTCAAGGGCCTGGATGAGGAGGAGGTCACGAGCTTCTTCGCCCACATCCAGCCGCAGACCCAGATCGTGCGGGACGGCATTCGCGGGATCCGCTACGAAACCGCGCAGAAGATGGTCATCAAGCTGATGGCCCAGGCGTGGAAGGACGGCCGCCCGATCGAATCGGTCGGGGAAAACCTGGTTCGCTTCAGCAATGCGCTGGGCGATACCCATTTCGACCCCGACGAAATGCGCTACGAGATGCTCCTGGAGCCGGAGAAGAAGGCTCAGGAGATGACCGAGTGGACGCAGATGGTTCGCGGGATCTCGCCGCACTGCTTCGACGAGCGCACGCACCAGCCGGTCACGCCCGAAATCTCGGCCTTCCTGTCCGACATGATGCGCTACGGCGTCAAGCCGGAGCACACCGGTCGGGCCATTCGCATGGCCGAAGACCACATGACGCCGACCGGCGACGGGGTGTTCAAGTGGAAGGAAGTGTCGTTCCTCGACTCGAAGGTTCAGTACGGCATTCGCTTCGCCCTGGCGTTCCAGGCCGCGCGCGCGATGAGCGACTACGAGGACGGCTTGCTGGCCGCTGAGCGCGAGGGTCGCCAGAAGGGATTCGTGCATGCCACGGGCAGTCCCGATCGCGTGGTGCGCAACGCCATCCAGGCATCGATCGGATGTGCCAATGCCACCGAGGAATGCCCTGTGCCTCCGGTCGACCAGCAGGAGTATTTCTTCCGTGTCTGCTCGGCCATGCGCGAGGGCATGGACAGTTGGCACCTGTACATGAACACCTTGTACAAGATGGTGCCCAAGGAACCGAAGGACGCCGAGCAGTATCTGGCCACGCAAGCGCGTGACCTGCTCGACCGTGCGCGTGATCGCAAGGAATTCCTGCTGTCTGTCGTTCGGGATGCAACCCCCGGTCAGAACGTCAGCGCGCTGATTCTCACGCGCGCCAGCCTGATGGAAGGCTTGCGTCCGCTGTGGAGGCTCCAAGACAACGATCCGCAGAAGGTTGCGATGCTGGGCTCCATGAGCGCCAAGTCGGCCATCCTCAGCCTGGAGGCCGGGATCCTGGATATGTCCAAGCGCATGTCCGAAGCCAGCGATCGCGTGACGCCTTCCAGGGCGCAGCTCCTGGTGCGCAAGATCGCCTTCGGTTCGATCACGGGCCAGGTGCGCAGCATCCAGGCCCAGGTTCGGGCCGGCGTGAAGGTCGAGGCTGGCGAGCTGCTGCGCAACGTCGAGACCTCGATGCGCAATGGCGCGCGCCTGGCTTTGAACATGAGCGGGCTGATGCAGCCTGCCCTTAAACAAACCCTGTCGCAGTGGTCTTTGCCACGCATCGAGCATGCCGATCCCGTGGACGCCACGGCTCAGCAGTTCGCATCAACCCCTTCTTCCGCTGCGATGTCCGCAGCGGTCGCGCAGTGATCTGCGCGGTGTTGCACGTCACGTTTTGGCCCAGGAGTTCATGATGTCCGATCAGACCACGCCCCAGTCCGTGCGTCGCCGCATGGCGCAAGAGTTCGTCGATCATCTCGACGCGGGTCGTGCACCCTGGGCCATGCCCTGGGGGTCGATGCCGGCCGTGGCCCAAGGCGCGCAGGGACAACCCTATGCCGGGCTGAACCGGCTCAATGCCAGTCTGCGCATGTTCGAGCTGCAGGCAGCCGGTCGCGAGGCCGACCCACGCTTCATGACCGAGAAGGTGGCGCAAAAGCTGGGAGCCGGTCTGCGGGCTGGCGCAAAGCCCATGACCACCGAGCATGTGCATGCGCGCATGTTCTGGGAGCAGCCCTCGGTGGTCGTCGAGCATGTCATGAAGACGCCCAGCTCGAACATCAAGCCGTTTCGTCGCGGCGAGTCTCCGTCTCGCGAGCCGGCCGAGCAAGTGCAGGCCGTGGACGTGCTGCGCCTGACCGATGACGGCAAGGTCAGCGTGCGCTGGCTCACGCCCACGGGTGGCCCGCGCGAGGCGGAGCTGGCCATGAAGGATCTGCGCGTGAAGACGCCCGACGGGCGCTCCATGGGCTTTGCCCAGGCCATCGCCGACCCCATGCTCAACCAGGTCTACACGAAGGGCTACGAGGTCTACAGCGCCAGCGATTTCGAGGGCCTGGAGCCCATGGCGCCAGCCGCTCGCAAGCCGGTGAGCCAGTCCGATGCCCAACACCGTGTCATGCAGGCGTTCGAAGGCATGGTCAAGCGCGGCGGCCTGCAGGTGATCATCGGCGACCGCTCCTACTACAGCCATCAGCATGATGCGCTGGGTGTGCGGCCGCTGGAGGCGTTCGAAAGCCCGGCCCACTACTGCGAGACGCTGTTGACGGGGCTGGCCCTGTCGTGCGAGCACACCTCGCGCGTGGGCAAGCCCTCGGGGGCCGCGCGCTCGAACGAGGAGATCGTGCTCACGGCCAAGCTGGCCATGACCGACATGGCGCGTCATTTCGGGTTCAATCCGCCCGCCTCGGTGGATGCGGGCTTCGTGGCCAGCGTGAAGAAGTTGGCCCTGAGCGATCCGGACGCGCTGGCGCGCGCGAGCTTGCAGGCCGACAAGATCTCCCATCACGTCTTCGAGCAGATGCGCTCGCTGCAGGTGGAGCAGGAGTGCCGCAAGCACGGGGTGCCCTACTACTACAAGGACGAGAAGGGCCGCCTGCACGTGGACGATTTCGCCACGGGCACCAACCTGCTCGATCCGAAGGACTCGATTGCCAAGAGCTTCAACGCTCCGGCGCGCGGGGTGGCGCAACCGTACAGCGGCGTGGTCTACGACCTGGCGCTCAGCCGCTTTGCCATGGCGAACATCACGCCCTCGGCCACGGCCATGACCTACCTGGACACACAAAGCGCCAAGGAAGCTGCCAAGCAGGCGCGCGAGTACGCCAAGGCCCATGCGCACGCGCAGACCGGTTCGTTCCAGCTCGATGACCGGCTGCCCGACCTGGAAACCGACGAGGCCCCCGGGGTGGATCTTGCCCCGCAGGGCGAACTCGTGTCGTCCGACGGGGCCGGCTGGGATCAGGGCCTGGTCTGAGCCAGGCTGAACAGAACATAGAACGCGGAGCGATCGTATGCCCTTGCAGCTCGCCGAAGAACCCAAGCTGTCTCCGGAAAAGGCGGCTGACCCCCTGTCGATCTTCGACGCCTTCTGGAAGGAGGTGCGCAGGCTGCCGTTTGCCGAGCACATTCCGAAGAAGGTGGCGCAGGAGTGGCACAAGAACGCCATGCGATCGAGCAAGACGGTCACGTGGCATCTTCGCCGCCTGGGGGACGCGCATGGCGCGCTGGTCGGCGGCTCGGAAATCGGCGCCTTGGTGTGCGACTACCTCAAGGAGCGTCACCCCTTCGGCACCACGCCGGTCGACATCTTCAACTCGAAGTTGATGCGCGACCCGTTGTTCGAGAATCCGGCCATGCGCTTCGGCACGAAATACGAGCGCACGTGCCTGGACGCGCTGGAGCTGGAGCATCCGGACTGGACGGTTGACCTGGAGGCTCTGGAGGCGTTCTCGCAGGCTCGCAAGGACGGCGTGTTCGGCGATGGCCTCGGGGGTATGGCCTACAGCCCGGACAACATCTACCGCACGGCCGATGGGCGGCGCATCCTGGTCGATGCGAAAGTACCCTTCTCGCGCGAAATCCCGGACGGCCCGCCGCTGAACTACGTCAGCCAACTTCATCAGGGTCATCTGGTCGCTGCGCACCTGAAGTTCCCCATCGATGAGATGGTTCTGGCGTTCTATCGCGTCCCCAAGGACGAGACGCAGGCCGCGCAACTGGTGACCTTCGAGGGCATGAAGGCCGACCCGATGCTGCTGGAGATCATCCCCAGGCTGGTCGGGCAGTTCCGGGCGCAGGTGGCCACGGGCAAGCCGCCGATGCCGCTGGACGAATCGGCGATCCAGGAGATGCAGGACATCGAGCGGCGTCTGCTAGACCTTCGCGTGCAGCGTGCCTTGCTGGAGCGCCAGGAGCAGCAGCTTTTGCTCGATCTGTCCGAGCGGGTCAAGACCCTCACTCCGCCGCAGATCAACGTCTTGCCGCTGCAAAGCAACACCCGCAGCACCTACGCGCTGGACGAATCGGCCAAGCCGGAGCTGCTGCGGGTGGCCGCCGACATCGGGGTGGACATGCAGGCGTACACGAAGCCGCCCGGCGTCATGCCGTTGGACGAGGATCGGGTCGTGCAGGCCCTCAAGGATCTGGGCCAGGACGATCAGGCCATCGATGCCTTGCGCGAGCCCTCGCCTCCTGCGCGCATCGATATTTCGTCGCTGATCGGCGAAAATCCCGCGTTGTCCGCTTTCGTGGCGCGCAAGACCTCGTTCAACACGCCCAAGGCCGTCCTCGATGACGCGGTGGCCCAGCGCATTCGGGAAACCAACGAAGCGATGGATTTTCACGACGCCTTGCAAACGCCGGCTGAAGCTGCGCCGCATCGCGAGGATGCTCCCTTGCAGGTGGCTTGACTGACGAGCGGAATGCGATGGGAGCATCGAGTCAAGGCGGATCCGCGCCGCATTGAGGGTCGAATCCGGCCGCCCGTCTTGCGGCCTGAACCGCGAATTTCTGCCGCGAACTATGAGGAGGAGGCGTCGCACATCGCGGCACCATCCAACCGGAGTTCGCCATGAACCACCTCAGCATCGTCCCGTCCGTCCAACCGACCGCCCGGGACTTCTTCGACGACCTCGCCAGCGCCTGGGTGCAGGAAGTTCCTTTCCCGCCCAGGCCCGCAGAAGTCTCTGACCTGATCCTCGACTTGCTGCTGGCCATCGAGGCGTGTGCCACGCTGCACCCGTCGGCCAATCCGGCCGAACCCTTCGAGCCGGCGCATCGGCCCATCACCGGGGCGCTGCATGCCGTGGGACGCCTGGTGGCGCGCATGAACGTGCGCATGCCCTTTGCCGAGGACGGCTCCTTGCGCGAGGGTTTCACCCAGGAGGAGGCGCTCACCGTCTTGCGTCTGCTCGGTCAAGGCTACAGCGCCGAGTTGCGCAACATGATCCGCGCCGACGAGCCCTTCAACGTCGCGCCGCGTGGGTCGTTGATTCCGCCCACTTCCTTGTAAGGCCCGTAGAACACTCAGCCCGGCGTGCAGGCGGACATCTTGCTGGATGTACCGCATTGCACGCCGGGCGGGGCTTTGTTCGTCTTGCCCATGCCATCGGCTTTTCGATGTACACATGCACCATGGCGGCGATGAACACTTCGTTACAAAAAAGTTCTCGACCTGCGCCAAAGACCCCTCCCAAAGCCGAAAAGACATCTCTTATACTTCGCTCGTCACGTGGACAGTTTGACGGCGATGCCGTATATGCTGGTCACGCGGCAATGATGGGTTGAACACATGCTAAAGCTCGTTCACCACGTCAGACTCCCGTAGTTCACACCTTATTTCGTCATACGCACATACACCCAGGAGCCCATCATGCCCCTCGTCGAACCCGGCCAAGGAAGCAACCGCAAGATCGTCAACCTGCAATTCGTCCGCGCGCTCGGCGTGATGGTCGAAGTGGGAGACAAGGATCGCTCGAAGCAGGTCACGGCCGCCATCAACGCCGCCGCCGAAGCTGCCGGCTACAAGAAGACCGACGGCTACACCCCCGAAGTCGCCAAGGCCATGACGGCCAAGCTCAAGGAAGCGATGCCCGATCTGGTCATGGCCCGTGAAGTGCGCGGCAAGTTCGCCGGCACCGAGCTGTTCGTCGGCGCCGAAGCCAAGAACCCGACCGACGGCAACTACGCCCGCATCGCCATCGACGACGACGACGCGCGCTACATCGTGAGTTTCTCGGTCGCCAACGAAGGCGGCGCCGTGGGCAACCGCGTGGCCACCGGCCTGGCCGCGTCCGTCAAGGGCCTCGAAGCCAAGGGCCTGGGCAAGGGCACGCCGATCGCCTTCGCCGCATTCCCGTCCGAGGACAAGGACGAGCAAGGCAACGTGCGCAAGAACGAGCGCACCAACCAGTCCTTCTGGGGCTTCTCCTCGCTGATCAAGCTGCCGGGCGCCGACGGCAAGTTCGGCCGCGACAGCGGCGAGACCGTGGTCGAGACCAAGGGTCTGTGGCCGGATCTCAAGGCCCTGCGCGACGCGAAGAAGGAAGCCTTCGCTGCGGCCGGCCTGAGCGGCAAGGATCTCACCAGCGCCGTGCGCAAGGAAGAGACCAAGGCCCTGATCGCCAACTTCTACAAGCCCACCCTGTCGGCCCATCCGATCTGGACGCGCGACCAGAACGCCAACGCCGGCGCCGGCACCGCCCCCGAAGGCGGCAGCGACGAGGATCCGGCCGCCCAGCACCAGGGCTCGCCGGCCCCGGCCAGCATGGACATGGACGACGACATTCCGTTCTGATGAACACATGGGGTTGAACACCCCATGTCGTCCAGTCCACGAAAAAGCCCCTTCGGGGGCTTTTTCAATGGGATTTGCATTGACGCTTGTTCAGGCCCGTGAAAGAATTTTCCTGAACACATCGTGTCTTTTCGCCTTCCCTGACCTTGCCGCTCGTGGAAAAATCCCATCCCTGGAGCATCCTGCCGACGTTCGCCCCTTCCGAGGAAGAGGTGGCGCGCATGATGGATCGCATCCCGACGGCCGCCAGCTTTTCATCGGCGCAGGTGCCTGACCCCACACCGGACGATGTTCTGGACGTGCCGAGGTCATGCGACCACCTGGCGAACATTCGCATGACGCTGGTCAAGATTCGCCTCGGCATGGTCGTGCAGCGCCTGGAGCTGCACGAGGCCCTGCAACGCCTGGAGGAATGTGCCAGGCGTTACCCCTCGAATATGTCGGACGGCTTCATTCGCCTGGACACAGCCCGCAATGTGCTGGTTCGCAAGATGCGATCGCAGGAGTTGCGTCAGGAGTGGTGCCTGGATGCCGTGCGTGCCGTGCACGATGAAATCAAGATGCTGGGCATGCTCCCTGGGCATGGCCTGGATGCCAAGGATTGAGATCAGGTCGAGGGATTGGGGTCATGAAAACAGTACGCGGCAGCAGCACGGAGGTGCTCGTGCGCACCTTCAATGCACACCTTTCGCTGACCGGCGATCAACGCATCGCCGCGCAAGCCACGCGCGCCGAGCTGATGTGGCGTTCGGACACATTCACCCTGCGTGACCGCATGCAGTTCTTTCGCGCGTGGTTCCTGCGTCTTTTGTTCCCCAACGCGTCGTTCCGAGGTCTCTCGCAGCGTTGACATTCGGATTTTCTTGCCGTACAGTGTTCTTGATGAATGGCCCTTTTCAAGAACACATCACGGCAACCATGAATTCGAACGTCGAAGCGACTTCCCAAGATCAAGCGGGCGCGCAGATCACTGCGCAAGCGGACGAGCCGAGTCAGGTCATCGACCGCAACATCTCCACCGAGATGCGCTCGTTGTATCTGGACTACGCCCTGTCCATCATCACGGCGCGGGCGCTTCCCGATGTCCGTGACGGCCTCAAGCCGGTGCATCGCCGCGTGATGTATGCGATGCACGACCTCAAGAACACCTGGAACACCAAGTACCGCAAGTCGGCCCGTATCGTCGGCGAGGTGATCGGTAAGTACCACCCGCACGGCGACTCGGCGGTGTACGAAACCATGGTGCGCATGGCGCAGGATTTCAGCCTGTTGCATCCTCTGATCGACGGCCAGGGCAACTTCGGTTCCATCGACGGTGATCCGGCTGCCGCGATGCGTTACACCGAGACGCGCCTGACGCGGATCGCCGACGGCATGCTCGACGATCTGTCGCCCAAGATCGTGCCATTCGTGTCGAACTACGACGGCGAATTCAGCGAACCCACGGTCTTGCCGGCCTCCTTCCCCGGCCTGCTGGTCAACGGAACCGTGGGGATTGCCGTGGGCATGGCGACCTACATCCCGCCGCACAACCTGCGCGACGTGATCAAGGCCGTCAAGCTTCTGAGCGCCGACCCGGTGACTCCTTCGATCCAGTTGTTCGAGGCGCTGCGCGCGCCGGACTTCCCCACGGGCGGCATCGTCTACAACACCTCGGGCTTGCTTGACGCCATCGAAACCGGCCGTGGCTCGGTGCGCCTGCGTGCTCGCTGGCATGCCGAAGCACACAAGGGCAACCGGCAAAGCATCGTCATCACGGAGATCCCCTATCAGATTCGCAAGAAGGATCTGGTGGAGAAGACCCAGGACTACTTCCGCAAGCTGGCCGAGGACAAGACCTTCACCGATGTCAGCGCGATTCGCGACGAGTCCGACAAGGACGGCATGCGCATCGTCATCGACCTGAAGGCCGGTGTCGAGCCCGAGCCGGTGTTCGCCATGATGGCGGGCGCGCGCGGCCTGGATTACGACGTGTCGTGCAACTACAACTGCATGGCCCTGTTGCCCAATGGCAAGCCCGAACTGCTCCCGATCCGGCACATGCTGCTGTACTGGATGCAGTTCCGTCGCGAGGTCATCGCCAACCGGCTCATGGTCGAGCTGAGCAAGCAACGCGCACGCCTGCACATTCTGGAGGGCTACCGCGCCGCGCTCAGCCGCGTCGACGAGGTGATCGCGGCCATCAAGGCGTCGGCCAACACCGAGGAAGCCTCGCTGAAGCTGCGTGCCATGCTCGAAGTCGATGAAGCCCAGGCCAAGAGCATCCTGGAGCTGCGCCTGCAAAAGCTCACCTCGTTCGAGATCGGCGACATCAACGACGAGCATGCCAATCGCACGGCCGAGGTTGCCCGCCTGCAGGCGGCGCTGGACTCGCCCGAGGAAATCGAGCGCATGATGCTCTCCGAGCTGGATGCGATCGGCGAGCGCTTCGGTTCGGATCGCCGCACGGAGATCGGCGAGGGTCTGTCGACCATCACGCGCGAAGAAATGGTTCCCCTCGAAGACGTGATCATCCTGGTCACGCGTTCGGGCTACATCAAGCGCATGCCGGCTGCGTCCTTCGAGGCGCAGAACCGTGGCACGCGTGGACGCAAGGCTGTCGAGGTCGCCGAGGGCGACGAGGTGGCCCTGATGTACCACTGCTCCTCGCACGACGTGATCATGCTGTTCCAGCAAGACGGTCAGGTACACGGGGTGAAGGCGTGGCGCATTCCCGAGGGAGCGATGACGGCCAAGGGCACGCACCTGCGTCGTGTGTTCGAGGACTTCGAGGGCGAGGTGCAAGCCATCGTGGTCATGCCCGAGGGATCCAGCGATCGCACCGTCATGACGGTGACCGCTCAGGCGCAGGTCAAGCGCTCCAACCTGGAAGACTATGCCGGCACGACCCGCAAAGGCGGCATCAAGGGGGTCAAGCTCGACGAGGGTGACAGTCTGGTCGGGGTGTTCATCGTCGGCCCCAACGACCATGTGATCCTGGTCAATGATGACGGCCTGGCCATCCGCTTCCCGGCCAGCGACGTGCGCCCGACCGGGCGCGCCACGGGCGGCGTGCGCGGCATGAAGCTCAAGGGCGACAGCAAGGTCATCGGTGCCTACTGCGTCAGCGTCGACGGCACGCTGCCGATGCGCGATGTCATGGACGAAGACACGGGCGAAGTCACCAAGGTTCCCGACACGTCGACGGTCGACGAGGGGCGCTACCTGCTGTGCATCGGCGAAAAGGGCGTGGGCAAGCGCACGAGCCTGAGCGAGTTCTCGGTTCAGGCTCGTGCCGGCAAGGGTGTGATCGCCTTCAAGGCCAACCAGAAGACCGGTCGTCTGATTGCCGCGCTCGGCGCGCAGGCGACGATGGATCTGATTTTGCTCACGAGCAACGGCGTGTCCAACCGCATCCGCATCCAGGACATCCGCGAAACGGGTCGCGCCGCCTCGGGGGTGTACCTGATCAACCTGGACGAAGGGGCCACGTTGTTGCAGGCCACGCCCATCATGGGCTCGGGCGATGGCGAACAGGCGCCTGCGGCGGCCGTGCCTGTGGCCGTGGAAGGGTCGGCCTCGTGATCGCCACACTCACCCCTTCGCGGGGGTGGGTGGCCTTGCAGTTGGCCGCCCACGTGCTCCTGACCTGGTGTCTGGCGCTGTTCGTGTGCGTGGGCGCCGCGTTGCTGTTCGTGCTCGGCCCCTTGCGCTTGCATCTGTTCGCGCACAAGAGCTGGTTCGTGGCCTACTTCCAGGTCGTCCTTGTGTTCCTGGCGCTCGGCTTCGCTCAGCTTTCCACCGCGATTCTTCGCAGGCGCATGGCGCGCATGACGATCGTCGGGCCGGCCCACGCGCTGTGGAGGCTCTCCCAGGGGGTCTCGTTCGATCGGATGCTGAACCTGAAGATGCTTTTCATCACCGGCATCTGGATGGCCGCGATCGGAAACTTCGTGCTCCCGCATTTTCACGCGCTCGACTCAGGTCTCGCGTGGAGTTTCACGGGGTCCAGCCTGCTGGGCGTCTTGTACCTGGGTGCGTATCGAGCCGCTGGGTTCTTGCGCCTGGAGCGCAAGCCCTGATGGATTGAGGCGGCCGTGGCGGTCGCCTCGGCCGCTGCCCTTCAATGTGTGCTCGCGCCTTCGCCCAGATCGCGAAGGTTGCCGTCCAGATAGGCGTCGATCTGCGCCAGCATAGTCTCCCACACGGAGACGATTCCTCGCATCGAATTCAGCACTTCATTCTGGCGCGATTCGGGAACCTCCTTCGAGAGCTGAAGGCAGTCCCAGATCTCCAGGCGACCTTGCCGGATGTCCTTGAGGAACTGCTCGTTGTCATCGGAGGGCTGCGCTTGACAGGCGCGCTCCATCAGGGTCTGCAGTCCCTTGATGCGCAGGGACAGGCGTTCGAGGCGCTCCACGCATTGGGGCAGCGAGAGCCGTTGATCGGCGATTTCATTGGGCATCGATGTACTCCAGGGCCGTCATCGTGGCCGGAATCAGGGATTGAACCTGCGCGAACCCCGCCAGGATTTCGTCCAGCGTCTTGCGTGCCGAGTCGAGCAACTCACTGGGCGGGGTGACCCCGGTCTGTGCGGCCTCCTCGATGAGCTGGCGCTGAATGTGCAGCCAGTCGACAGCGCCCTGCACGCTTTGCACGCTGATGGCCAGCGCGCCCAGGCGTTCTTCGGCGGCCTTCTGGCCGTCTTCGTCCACACCGGTGGACGATTGTTCGCGCTGCACGACAAGATCGGCGGACTCACGCGAGAGTTGTTCCATACGGCTCAGCAGACTCACGCCTTGCTCATACCCTTTCGTCAAGGCTTGCAACAACTCCATGCTGAACTCCGGTGTGTTCTCGAATACCCATGATTCTTGGAGACAAAAAGGAAGGAGTCAAGCAAAGCTTGACTCCTCGATGATCCAAGAACACGGCATTTATTAAGCCATGCCTGGCAATTCGTCATGCAGTTTCGGGAAGTCCAGCGTCGGTTCCTGGCGATCGAAATGGGCCGCTTGCGGGGCCTGCTGGGCGAACGTCTTGGCTCCTTCCGGCTCCAGGGAGTCGAACAGATTCTTCTGCATCTGCCCCATGAAGTTGTGCGACGCCGCGTACAGCGATTGCACAACCGGCTGCAGGCGCGTCTCGTGCTTCCACTGGGCGGCCAGATCTTCGGTGGTGTGCACGTCCTGATCTTTCGCGCAGACCTTGGCCACGGCCAGGCCCAGTTGGGATGCCCGGGTCAGGCTCAGATCGCCCTTGTGTTCGCCCGCGTAGGTGACCGCATCGAGCTTGGCTTGCTTGAGCACCTCGGCGTCTTCGCTTTGCAGCCGGCCCATCAAGGACTTCAGCTCGATGCCCGAGGATGCCACAGGAGCGGCCTGGATCCCGACCTGACGGAGTTCATCGAGCGACTTTTGCGCCAGGGCCTGATCCACGCGCTCGACAGCCTGGTTGATCGTCTTCTCCATGAGCTTGCCCACGGAGTGCGTGGCCTTGGAGGCGCGACGGAACATGGCCGAGAAACGATTGGCGATGCCTTGGGTGACTTCGCCCGCCTTGTTGTAGGTGACGTTGGCCACGCGATCGATGCCGTTCATCGTGGCGTCGCCCGCCCGGCTGAGCTGAGCCTTGACCGCATCGCTGGCCTTGCTGGCCTTGTCGTAGGTGAAGTTGACCGCACGGTCGATGCCACCCAGCGTGGCGTCGGTGGCCTTGCCCGCCTTCTCGTAGGTGGCGTTGGCCACGCGATCGATGCCGTTCATCGTGGCGTCGCCCGCCCGGCTGAGCTGAGCCTTGACCGCATCGCTGGCCTTGCTGGCCTTGTCGTAGGTGAAGTTGACCGCACGGTCGATGTTGTTCAGCGTGGCGTCGGTGGCGTGTTGAAGCATGGCGCTCGACGCCTCGGCGGTCATGTCCACGGCCGCGTGCCACATCGCGCGCAGAACGGTCGGGGTCATGGCCATCTTCTCTTCGCGCGTCAGCTCCAGGGCGTCCGCTCGCTCGTCCAGGCGGGTCTGCAGACCTTGCGAGCGCGCGAACAAAACGTCCTGCTCGCGGTCGGTGCGATGAATTTCGCGTGAAACCTGGTGACGAAACAGCGCGTGATCGACGCGATTGCGCACCTCGTCCTTGACGCCGCGTCCCACGGCGCGTAGCAGCTCCGTCAGCGAGTGATCCCCCTCGACGTGGATCGACACCTTGCGGGCCTTCGAGGCTTCCCAACGCATCTGCAGGGCCTCGATCTTCTCCTGGTTGGATGCGATTTTCGCCTCGTGGGCGTCCAGCACCTCGCGCGTGCTCACACCCAGGCGGTTATCCCGGGCCGCCTCTTCCAGCGAGCGACGGTACATCTTGGAGAAATTCTGCAGCCCCGACAGGCCACGCCCGACCGCACGGCCCAACATGCTGGAACTGCTCAACAGGCGCGAGGACAGGCTCGTGGAATCTTGCGCGGTCATGGTCGTTGCCCTGATTCGATGAATTGAATGCATACCCAAAATGGGCATGAACACATCGAATTGTAGGCCGCGACTGCGCTAGGCGGCGAGCCTGCAGTATCAAACCAGTCCGGATTGGATCAGTTTCACCCGAACACCCATGGCCTTCTCACCGAATGTGTCAAGCCACAGCCCTTCATCGCCTTCGAGTGTGGATTCGTCGTGCTGGCGATCGGACTGGAAGCGCTGCAGGAGTTGGCGCATGCCGGCCTCCATGTCCTGTTGATCCGCGCGCAGCCCTTCAGGAATGGCCCCCTGCGCTTCAAGCGCGACCTGGTAGGTTGCCAGCACGTCCAGGATGATCGCGGCCACGATGTTGAACCCGTCGATGCGCTTGAATCCATCGAGCAGGCTGTTCGATCCCTTGTCCATCCCATCCATGAATGCCTTGCGCGCTCGATTCGACATGAACCGGCAGGCGTAGATGGGGTCGTCTTCCCGAGCGCTGGGCCAATCCTGGGGGTCGCGCAAGAGCCAAGGCATGCACTGGGTGTTCTCGGCGGTGAGTTCAAGCATGGATGGGGACTGTCCGTTCATGAGCTGTTGCGGCCTGGCCGCAGTTTCGGTATGCCCATCATAGCAGTGAAGAACACTCGGTCAACATTGACAAACTAAGCTGTGCGTGGTTATGATTTTCAGAACTCGTATTGATTTTCAGAGTCTCTGAGAAGGAACCCATGAACCAAGAAACGCAAGTCTCGCCGGAGACTCCTGTCGCATCGGCTCCCGCTTACGATGCCGCAAGCATCGAAGTGTTCAAGAACCTCGATGGTGTGCGCAAGCGCCCTGGGATGTACATCGGCGATGCCGACATCGGCGGCTTGCACCACTGCGCGTTCGAGGTGATCGACAACAGCGTGGACGAAGCGGCGGCAGGCCATGGCAAGGACATCACGGTGGCCATCCATGCCGACGGCTCGCTGTCGGTCACCGACCATGGGCGCGGGATTCCGGTGTCCATGCATCCGACCGAGAACATGCCCACGCTCACGGTGGTGCTCACACAGTTGCACGCGGGCGGCAAGTTCAACAACAGCAGCGATGGCGGCACCGCCTATCGCACCACGGGGGGTCTGCATGGCGTGGGTGCCTCGGTGGTCAACGCCCTGTCCTCCAAGTTCGTGGCCGATGTCAAGCGCGACGGTTTCTACTGGCGCCAGACCTTCGAGAAGGGTGTTCCCGTCACGGACGTGATCAAGGGCAAGCCCGCCACCGACGGAACCACGGGCACGCGCATTCGCTTCTGGCCCGATCCCACGATCTTCGAGCCGCTCCCGGACGAACCGGCCCTGGCGTTCGATCACGAACGTCTGGCGGCGCGCATGCGCTGGGTGGCCTATCTGCACCCGGGGCTCAAGCTCACGCTGCTCGACGAGCGCGACGGCTACAAGCAGGTGTGGCAAGCCGACGACTTCGGCCAGATCCTCGATGCCATGGCTGAAAGCCAGGAAGAGGCTGAAACCCTGTTCGGCCCGCTGCAAGTCACGCGCACGATCCCTGTCGTGGTGCGCAAGGGTCAAAACGGCGAAGCCGATAAGGTCGAGCCCATCGAGGTGATGGTGGCGCTGCGTACCGATCGTCGGCGCGCGCCGCTGATCGTCTCCTATGCGAACAACATCGCGACGCGCGAAGGCGGCACCCACGAAACGGGCTTTCGCTCGGCACTGCTGCGCGCCGTGAACCAGTATGGACTGGTCAACAAGATGATCAAGTCCAACCTGACCGCGCCCGACGTGCAGGCGGGACTGGTGGCGGCCATCAGCGTTCGCCTGAGCGACCCGAAGTTCCGTGGCCAGACCAAGGAACAACTGACCTCGCCCGAGGCGCAAGGGGCCGTGATGACGGCTACCTACCAGTTGCTGAGCACCTTCTTCGAAGAAAACCCCCGCAAGGCACAGGCCCTGCTCAATCACGGCATTCTGCAGAGCAAGGCTCGCATTGCCATGGAGCGCGTGGCCAAGACCATCGAGATGTCGGCCGGAGAGTCGGGTGGCATCCTGGCGGGCATGCCCGGCAAGCTGGCCGATTGCCAGAGCAAGAACCCGGACGAGTGCGAGATCTACTTCGTGGAAGGCGACTCGGCGGGCGGATCGGCCAAGCAGGGTCGTGATCGGCGCTTCCAGGCCATCATGCCGCTGCGCGGCAAGAACACCAACGTGCAGCGCAAGAACGACCTGGGCGCCCTGCTCCGTGAAGGCGAAATCGCCAACGTGGTGGCGGCGCTGGGTTGCGGGGCCGGCCCGAAATTCAACATCGACAAGCTGCGCTACCACAAGGTCATCATCATGACCGATGCGGACGTGGACGGCTCGCACATCCGCACGCTGTTGCTGACGGTCTTCCACAAGTACATGCCCGAGATCATCCAGCGCGGCCATGTGTACCTGGCGGTGCCTCCGCTGTACCGGCTGAGCAAGGGCAAGAGCGAAGCCATCTACATCGAGACCGACGAGAAGCTCGCCGAGTTCATGGCGGACAAGGATGACTCGCAGTGGTCGATCCAGCGCTTCAAGGGGCTGGGCGAGATGAACGGCCATCAGTTGTGGGAAACCACGATGGATCCGGCCACGCGCACCCTGCTGCGCCTGCGGTACACGGACGACTCCGATCCCGAGCAGGACGAGCCGACGTTCGAGCTGCTCATGGGCAAGGAGATCAAGCCGCGCTGCGAATTCATCGTCCAGTCCGATCGCTTCGCGCAGATCGAAGCCAAGCAGTCCGTTGCCGACCTGCTGCGTGACCTGCCCGGCGTGCAGCCTGCCGCCATGGTCTTTTCCGAAGACGATTCGGAACCCGCCTCGGAAGCATCCCCCACGGAGGAAGAAGCCGCTTGAGGCTTTTTCCCTCCCGCATCCCTCTCATTTCCGTCCCCTGAGACTTCACCATGAGCGACCCGAACCTTTCGAATTCCTCGTCGAGCGACCCGTTCGCAGCCAACCCGAATCTCGTGCGCGAGTCCGCCACCGATCGGCAATTCCCCCCGGCGTTCACCGGTGCCCAGGCGGGTGCGCAGGCCAACGGCAAGAAGTGCCCCTTCGCGGGCAAGTCGGCGCACGGCACCCTGACGATGGCTGCGGCCGGGCTGCTGGTGGCCGGGCTGCTGGGCGGCGCGGCCGTCGAGCGCGCTCGCGCGCCGTCGATGTCGACCTTGCAGGTCGGCGAAAGCCAGTCGGGCACCTCGGAAGTGAGCCTGCAGCAGGCCAATGCCATCGTGCAAAAACTCACGGGCAATCAGGCGATCGCCCTCAAGACGTTCCCCGGGCCGGATGGGCTTACGGGCCTGGTGCTCAAGGCCAGCGGTCAGCCGGCCGTCGTGGGCTGGATCACCAACAGCCGCTCGGCGTTCGTCATCGGCGGCGTCATCGATGCGAACAACAATGTCAACCTGACCTCGAAGGCCATGCAGCAGCAACTGATGCCCAACGGCCTGCCGTCGAACGCCGCCATGTCGGCGATCACCGGCAATCCGGTTGGCGTGTCCGGGGTGACGCAAGGCGCGGGTGTCCAGTCTCCTGGGGGTGCGACGGCCCCGGCGCCTGCGGCCGCGCCGACCTACGATCCGAAGGTCGCCGCCGCCACGCTGGGCGCGTACCTGCAGCACCCCTACGACAACCGCGCGCTGCGGCAGGCGGGGCTCAACGGGCCGCACACGCTGTACATGTTCTTCGATCCGAACTGCTCCTACTGCCACCAGGCGTATGAGGTGATCCAGCAGAACCTGGCGGCCCTGAAGAAAGGTGGGGTGAGCGTGCAGTACATCCCGGTGGCCTTCCTCAAGCAGACCTCGCTGAATATGGCCGTGGCCATCGATCAGAAGGGCTATTCAGCGCTGAAGGTCAACGAAGACAGCTTCGACATGTCCAGCGAGCAAGGGGGCCTGCAAGCGCCCGCGCTTCCCTCGGACATGGCCAAGATGTCGGCGGCCGATGCCAAGTCGGTGCAGACCGTGCACAACGACACCGACATGCTGCAAAAGCTCGCCACGGTGACCGGGCACCCCTACGCCTCGACGCCGACCTTCGTGTGGGCGGCGTCCACGGGTACGCCGTACATCTACCCCTCGTCGGTCGACGCCTCGCACCTGAAGGCGATCATCGCCAGCTTCCAGCCGGGCTGGAAGCCCGAAGTGGCGGCCAAGAAGTAATCGGGCCGTCCCAAGCAGCAAAAAGCCGGGGCGCGATCCCGGCTTTTTGCTGCGCGCAAGCGATGGTCAAGTCGACTTTCGTTGTGTTCTTCACTGGTAATTCATGTGTTCAATGACCTTCCAGCGGCTGATCTGCAGCACGTAGAATGCTTGAACACATCAACATTTTTGCGTTCAGAACGATCTCATGAACCAAGCATCCGTATCGCCCAATCTCGCTGTTGAGCAAGGCTCTGGCGAGGGCGTCCTGGAGCAACACCTCACGTCTGAAGTTCAGGCGTGGGCCAAGTCGCATGCCACGAAAGTTCTGGGTCTTCAAGACGACCGGGATCTGCTCTTGTGCGTGCCGGCGCGCTACATCGACTGCACTCGTCCCGGCGAAATCCCCGAGCGAATCGAGCGGGGACAGCAAGCCACGCTGGAGCTGTGGCCCACCGGGCATGTCGAGGGCTATAGCGCGGACAATCGCAAGTGCTACATGCGATCCAATGGGCACGAGGAAGGCTCCACGAAGGGCATGATCCGCATGGATGCCGTCATGCGCGACGCCTCGCACAAGACGGTCAACGTCTCCTTTTTCGGCGCCAGCCGCTACGATTCCAAGTTCGACTGGGCGTTCAACGACGGCGTACTGCCCGCCGCGAACAACAAACTGGTGTTGCACGGCGAATTCGCCTACTTCGGCAAGAAGCTGGTCTTTCGCAGCCCGAAGTTCGTCCCGCCCCAGTGGGTGGGCAAGATCTGGCCGCAATACCGAGGCATTCCCGGCAAGCTGGCCGGCGCGCGCATCGAGGCTGCGGTCAATGGCCTGGGCATGAGCAAGACCGCCTGGAGCGACGCGCTGGCGGAGTGCTCCTATCAGGTCGGGATGGCCTTGCGCACCGACCCTGAGAACGTCCTGGCCCTGGCCGGCGAGCAGCGTCACTCCGAGGCGCGCCTGCACCACATGATCCACGCGCTGCATCGCCCGAAGACGCAGGAGCAGGCCGAGCGCGCCGTGCGCGCCGCCCAGAAGATTGCCGTGATGTCCTTGCGCGAGGCGGCCATGGAGGCCAATACGCGCGAGGTCAATGACGCGGCGGCTCTGCCGATCACCGAGGAGCATCTGCAGCGCGCCATGCAGTGCATCCGGGGCCGCACGCTGACCGCCGAGCAGCGCGACGCCATCATCAAGACGGTCGAGCTGTTTCGGCGCGGGCAGCCTGCCAACATCCTGCTCAATGCCGACGTGGGCACGGGCAAGACCCTGGTGTTCCTCACGGCCAGCGCTGCGGCGCACCTGGCCGGTGCCAAGGTCGCGGTGATCGCTCCGACCGAGCCGTTGGCCGATCAGATCTATCAGGAGTACCAGACCACGTTCGCCGAGCCCCTGGGGCTGAGTGCCGAGCGCATCATGGCGGGCAAGAAGGTCAAGGACAAGGCGTCTGCGCTGATCGGCACCACGGGACTGATCTCCGTGTGCCGCAAGCAGCGCATCGTGCCCAACGTCCTGGTGTGCGACGAGCAGCACAAGCTGGCCGTGGAGCAGCGCAACGCGCTGCAATCGGACATCACCCACTCCATCGAAGTCACGGCCACGCCCATTCCGCGCTCGTTGGCGTCGGTGGCTCTGGGCGGCATGACCATCCTGGGGATGAAGGAGAGCCCCGTCCGCAAGAACATCACATCGAAGCTTGCCTTCTCCACGGATCGCAAGGAGGTCAACCGCACGGTTGCCGAGTGCGTGGCGCGCAACGATCGCGTGGCGTTCATCTACCCGCTGGTCAAGCCCACCGAGGTGAAGGATGAGGACACCGGCGCGCAGGAGATCGTCGACAAGAAGATCTCCTCGGAAGAGGAGCGCGCCCACGTCGAAAAGGCGTTCGAGGGCCTGAGCAAGACCTTCCCGGGGCGGGTGGCCATGATGCATGGTCAGATGAGCGACGCGCAGAAGAAGGAGGCCCTGGACGCCTTCCGCTGCGGCGAGAAGAACATCATGGTCGCCTCCACCATTCTGGAGACCGGGATCGACGTGCCGGACATCCGGCTGGTCGTGGTGCGCGATGCCGATTACTTTGGCGCGGCCCAGTTGCATCAGTTGCGTGGTCGCCTGGCGCGCAAGGGCGGCGACGGCAAATTCGTCATGATGGTGGCGGCCGAGAACGACGAGGGGCTTTCGCCGCAATCGCTGGCACGTCTTCGCGCGGTGGAGTCGAGCAACGACGGCGCGCTGATCGCCGAGGCCGACATGAACAACCGGGGCATGGGCCAGGTGGATGGCACCGACCAGAGCGGCAAGACCCCGATGGTGTTCAAGCTCCTGCGCCTGACTCCCTCGCAGATCGTCTCGATCTGGAAGGGCATCGAAGACACGGCCGTGTCCTCCGACGAGATTGCGGATCGCTCAGCGCCGCCCGTCGCCACCAGCGGCGCGCACACGTCGAGCCTGCTGGACATGCTCAAGTAAGGTGCGGCCATGTTTCGAACTCGCCTGCCCTCGACCCTGGAAGGCCAGCATCACGAAGCTCGCCTGATCGTGCTGAGCATCGACGAAAAGTCCAAGCAGCCCAAGATCCTGATCGACGTGGAAAAAGGGTTGCTGCCAGGCGGCATGTTGCGTCCCAGCGTGCTGCCCGGGGACATCTTTGCCAGCAAGGAAACGCCTCAGGCATGTGCCGTGCGCATGCTGCAGGTGCAAAGCGGCAACGTCCTCACGCTGAGCACCAAGAACGTGCGCAAGGGTCGTTTGTATGACGAGCCCGATTGGCAGCCCGGCTCGATGCCTGGCCAGAGCATGGCCACGCACATCTATTCGGTGGTCTTTCCCCAGCCGATCGCGCCCTCCAAGCAGGCGCCTCTGTCCTGGGTCGACCTGGACGCCGCACTCAGTCCGACGGGCGAGCATGGCGATCGAGATCTGCTCAAGGATCCCGAGCACAAGGTGATGCTGGCCGATTTCCTCTTCGACCACCCGGGCAATGCCTGGGTGCGTGAGCAAGTCTCCGCATCACATCTGCAGCGCATGAGTCTGGCTGACCAGGTGAGCTTTCGGCCCCTTCGTCTGCCGGAGTTCGAGGATGAGCAGCCCGTCGAGCGAGAAGACGCTTTGGAGCCTTCTCCGCTGGGTGCGTTGATGGGCCTGGTGGAAGACCCACGGGCGTGTCCGCCCACGACTTTCGTGCGCCGCAAGCCGGGCTCGGCGCCTCGCCTGGCTTTCTCGTTTCGGCAGGGCTGCGAGCCGAACGATCAGGAGTTGTCCGTCGCCCTGAGTGCGCCGGATGTGGATCCCGGCTATTGATTTTCGACCAGAGGTATCGTCATGGCGCAAGAACCTTCGACCCCAGCTCGGCGTTGGCCCGATCTGAGCGCCTATCGTGCGGGCCTGTGGATGACCAAGGACTCCTTCGTGCTGCTGTTTGCGCAAGCCGAGGAGCGCGACGCCGCGTTGGGCAGGCTCCAGGAGCAAGCCCAATTGCGTGGCGGGTATCCCGCCAAGCTGGAGGTGTTCCAGCACGGGGTGTGGCCGGGCCTGCGCATGGAGCGCGAACTCCAGGCCACGCCACTGGCGATCTCGGGAGCTTTCCCGGCTTCGGACAAGATCGAGGTCGAGGACTATGCACCGGTGGCCTTGATGGCCCCTGGGCGGACGATGCTGCCCATGCCGTTCGTGCGTGCCTTGTACAACAAGACCATGGAAGTCGTGGCCTTGGTTCCTCGGCCTGGCCAGGAGCCTCGCGAGGTGTCCATCATGGCCCGGGAAGGCGACCCCTCGCCTGCCGTGCGTCCGACTCTCGTGGGCATGCACCCTTCAGACCTCACGGTGCATGGCAGGCGGCAATCCTGGGCTTTCGTGCCTCAGCGCAACCTGTCGTTGCTGGGGCAGGCGACGTTTCCTCCGGCCTCCGAGCGTGCGCTGCTGGCCTGCGAGACCTCCAGCCTGCCCTTGCTTCGCACCTCCGAAGTGGATCTTTCCGGCCATTCCTTGCCCGAGGCGCCGTGGTCTGTGGTCGAGCAAGCCGATCAGTTTGCCCATGAGGTGTATCGCATGCGTGAGCTGCACGATCAGCTCGACGGCATGAAATCGCTCACGGACGGCTGGCTCGGCACGGACGAAGCGGCCGTGAAGCGTCGGCAGGCCCATCTGGATGCGCTCAACGCGCTCATCCCCGAGCGCCAGGCCATGATCGAGCGCTGGAAGTCCCAGGGCCACGTGTTCGAGCTTCCGTCCTCCAGGAAGCCCAGCGTACTTCAGGACGACCGCTCGCGATGGATCTACGACACCGATCAGGCCATCGTGGTGGGCCTGCACCGAGCCATTTTCTCGGGCATTGCGCGCGACCTGGAGTTGTCGTCTTCCGAGGAGATCGCCGATGCGTTGCATCGGAACATGTCGATGACGGACATCGAAGCGCGCCTGGACGATCTCCCCTTGAGCGAGGCCGTCCGGCAAAGCGATGTGTTCGCCAGGCTCAAGCGGGTCTTGTCGGGGATGCATGCCCCGATCGAGCCCACAAACAACCCGGAGGTCAAATCTGATGGTCAGCCCTCGCCCGTTCCGGGCGCCCTTTCTGCGACAGACTTCGCCGTTCGATATTTTCAGCATTTTGTGCGCGTCGATGCGACGCCGCTTCAGGAGCGGATCGACGCGCTGAAGGCGCGCAAGGCAAGCGAACAGCAGCAGGCCCCGGTCAATGATCTGGCCGGCGTGAAGATCGAGTACACCTCAGGGTCGTCGCGCGAGCGCATCGAGGACTTCGGCGCGCGCATTCCCGAGGCCCGCAAGCACCGCTACGAGACCTACAGTGTCGATGAGATCGCCTCGATCGACGACGACACGATGCGGTCGTTCTCTCGCACAGGCTCGGGCGGCGCGTCGCGCGCTCGTGTGTGGCCGGCATTCGATCTGTCCAAGGCCCTGCAAGACGGCATGCCGGCACGCCAGGCGCTCATGGTGCATGAGATCCAGCGACTGTTCGCCTCCACGTATGCGTCGATCGGTGCGCGCGTGGGTGGACGCAGGTGGAGTTGGGCTGTGCCCGATCTGTACGAGTCTCCCCTGGGTGTGCGCATCTACATGGCGGGGGTGGCCAACGCGCGCAGTCTGTGCGAAAAGCCTCTGGACGAATTGTTTTCGGCGTTGATTCCGGAGAATACGGCGCTCGGCGACAAGCAGGGTTGGCGCTCGGACTGGACGAAGCATGCCCATAACCTGTTCGTGCAACCCGTGGTCGATCAGGTCTTGCGTCCTGCCCTGCTCGAATCGGGGCGGGACGTGGCCTTGACCGAGCAAACCAGCAGCCACATGGCCCACATGGTCGAGCGCCTGTACGCCAAGCCCGGCAAGCATTTCTGGACGTTCAAGAACGAAGCACCCAGGGTTCTGGAAAGTCTGGTGATCTCCAGCGACGAGGACATCCAGAAGCAGATCGCCAAGATCCTGGAGAAAAACCGCCTCCGCTCCCTGCGGGCGCAGTGGACGCAGGAATCCAGGAAGCGCCAGGAGGCGCCCACGGACGCTGCCAGGGAAGGCGATTCAGGCGACCCTCAGGCCGATGTGCAGGATCCCGCGCAGGCGTCTGCGGCGCCCGCGAAGCCTCGCGTGGCCAGCCATCTGGCCATGGTCGAGCGCTCGGGCCTGCCGGATTGGCGAGAGGGCGTCCACGCCGATCGAACGGTGCTCATGGATCGCTTCGCATTCCGGGGTGGACAGTTCGGGAACTGGGTGCCCAACAAGGAACGCCAGACCTGGCTGGACATGACGGCCGATGCGCTGGAGGACTTTGCCAAGGAGCTTGGGGTTCCACCGGCTTTCGTCGGGTTGGGCGGCATGCTGGGCATTGCCTGGGGTGCTCGCGGGCACGGACACGCGGCCGCGCACTTCGAGCCCGGCCACAACGTCATCAACCTCACGCGCAAGAACGGCGCAGGCTCCTTGCTGCATGAATGGACACATGGGTTCGATCACTGGCTCAGCCGCACGACGGGCCTGCCCTCTTCGCAAACGCTTCTGCCCTTTGCCTCGGGCGATGTGAAGGAGCGCATGATCCGCTTCGCGCCGGAGGAGCGATACGCGCCCTATGAGGACGTTTTGACGGATGTCGTGAAAAGCCTTCGGGAGTGGTGGGAGGCGCTGAAGAACACGCGCTACGACCTCAACAAGCCCGAGCAGTGCGCGCTGGTCGATGCGCGCCCCTTGACGGACAAGAAGACCAACCCGGACACCTTCTTCGGGGACTACTACACGCGCAACGAGATCTACGGGATCCGCAACATCCTGCGCGGCAAAGACAAGGAGCGCTGGGCCAAGGTCTTCGAGGTGGACGACCAGCTCGAAGCCAGAGTCACGGAGGTGTCTCGCGACGAGCCCTTGCGCCAGCACGTCATCGATCTGTCGATGCAGTATCTGAAGGACAATATTCCGGCCACGGGGGCGCACAGCGAGTTCCGGTTCAACCCTGACATCAAGATCAAGGCCGAGTTCCTCCAGAAGGTCTTCGACGCCCTGTTTGATCGGGTCATCAAGTTCAAGCCGGGCGTCAGTGAAATCGATCAGTATGACGCGCGCCGCGCCCTGTTCGACGAATACAAGGCGGGTTCTGGACTGTTGTATCGCACCGGGCAACTGGCGCAGTACGTGGTTCGCAACCGCGCGTATTACGCGCAATTCGGCATCGACTTCATGTACGAGGCGCAGCATGAGAAGCGTCTGGGTGGCAAGGCGTACTGGGCGTCCCCGCACGAGCTGCTGGCGCGCGCGATGGACTCCTATGTGGCGCATCGGATGCACGAGCGCCAGGCGTCCAGCGACTTTCTGTGCAAGGCCGATGGGTGGCACGGGTTGTCGGCCCTGGACGCCAAGTTGCTGAAGGAGCCCATGGACAACCTGCTCACCTCGATCTCGAACTTGGCCAACGCGCTGCCCGAAAGCCTGCTCCGCCAGGAGCTGCACGAGCGCAGGCAGGAGCAGTCCGGCGAGGAGATCCAGAGCGACGTGGAGCCGGTTGCGCTCAGTGCCTCGGATGATCAGCTCGCCCAGTCTCTGGCGGCGCCCTGAGACGAGGAATCCCGCACGACAAAACGGCCTCCGAGGAGGCCGTTTTGTTGGATCGATGGCGCGTCAGCCGAGGATGACCTTCTCGGTGGACTCGACGATCGATTCCTTGAACCTCAGCATCTCGGGAGTTTCCCGGCACTCCGCGATGGTCTTGAGCAGCTCGCTGATCTGCGCGCCGCCGACGCCGAGTTTCTTGGCCAGGGCCGCCTTGGCTTCCTTGATCTCGGCCTGGACGCGCTCGGTCTTGTCCTTCAGGGACTTCTGCAGACCCAGGATGTTCTGTACGTCGAGCACCGTGGACTCGTCGAGCTTGATGGGGATCGGGGCTTCTTTCTTGCGGGCCATGTTCAAGGTTCCTGCCAGGCTGTTGGAAATGTGTTCAGTCCAAAGGTTGAACTGCGAGGATCATGTTGCCTCAGAGCGACTTTACAGGCAAGAACACTCAAGGTGTGCGCGCCACATTTTCCAATGGCGTCTGCCCATTCGGTTGCTGTGCCCGCCATGTGTACAGCGTATATTTGCTGATCACCGACGGAACGTATTTCTGGGTTTCCGCATTATGCGGAATGCCATGGGCCTGCATCACGGCGCCCGGTCCCGCGTTGTAGGCGGCCAGCGCCAAGGGAATGCTTCCGTCGAACTGGCGAAGCAAGTCCGCCAGGTAGGCCGCGCCCGCGTTGATGTTCTGCCAGGGGTCGAAGGGATTGGTCACCCCGTATCGTCGAGCCGTGGAGGGGATGAGCTGCATGAGCCCCAAGGCGTCGCTGGTGCTGACCGCTCCAGCATGAAAGCGCGACTCCTGATCCATGACGGCCTGGATCAGCGCGGCCGGGATGTGGTTGAGGATCGCAGCCTTTTGCACCATGACCTTGATCTGGTTCGGCGTGGCGTGAGCCGCTGATACCAGGGCATGACCTGGGCCGCGAATGCCCATGCGCGCCATCAGCCAGATGCCGGCCGCTTCGTTCCAGCATGCGTTGTCGTGCACGAGACGCAGATCGAAGCCCGCCTTGGCCAGCACGGGATCGGCGGCTGGCGCCAGGCCCATGGGGTTAAAGGGGTCGACCCCCTGGCTTTGTTGCAGTCGCGTCATGACGGCTGCCAGCGGCACGTTGTAGATCACGGCGGCCTGTTGGGCACATGACGGCAAGGTGTAGGTCGGTGGCGACAAGCTGGTGGAAATCGGGCCGGCCTTCGCCGCACCGGGCGCGCCCTTGCCTGTCATGCCCCGGATCCACGTTGGGATCAACTGGACATGGGCTTCGCCCTGAGCGCGGGTCATCAAGAGGTTCTTCAGATCTGCGCTGGAATTGGCGCGCAAAAGCGCAATGGATCCAGGGGGCAATTTCGAGCCCGAGTGCAGCCCGAGTCGTGGAAAGCACGGGGCCTCGGCTTCCTGGGCTTGAGCCGAGCGCATGGGATTCATGGCCTGGGCCACGCGCAGGATCCATCGCGAAGCCGAAGGCTTGCTCGATGCTGGCGATCCACACACCGGAATGACCTCCCAACCGGTCTTCTCGGTGAATCTTTGCCATACTGCGTTCACGACTTTCGTGTCAACGACAGGATGAAGGATTTTCTCGGCCTGTAGGGCAGTTTCAATTGCCTCGACTGACACCGCATAGTAGGATGCCGCTTGGGCAATGAAGGGTGCAAGCATTCCTGGAATCCCTGGTTTGCCTCTTGCGCGAGGCGTTGTCGATGTGTCCCTCTCCAAGAGAAGCACTGCGGATCAAAGTGTTCATCTTATGACCAAGAACCATGCACTGACAAGGAAAAGTGGCGGTTATCGCCAAGGTCATCGCTTTGTCAAGAGGCTGGCCTTGGCGACATCGACGGCCTTGTGCCTGATGCACCCGGGGGCATCCCAGGCGGCCAGCTTTGCCTCCACCCTCGCGTCGCAAAACGGCTCGACCGTGCAGGACGTGGGGTGCAGTGCGGGCTATTGCACGGTGACGAACACGCCCGTGGGCATGTTGACCAACTCCCAGGTTCAGTCCTTTCAGGACAACTGGGTCAAGGAAGTCAACACGATGGGCGAGTCCATCACCGCTGTGCAGCAATCGCAGACCACGGCGATGGGCAATGCCATGAGCACGGCCGCCAAGAACTTCAACACCATGTTGAAGTCCTTGATCCCGTCGCTGCTTTCCGAGGGCTACGCGGCGCCCAAGGCTGTCCCGCACATCTCGCCGCTGAGCGGATGCTCGGCGCCAGCGATCTCCAAGCAGTTGAGCGAAGGCTCCACCAACGTGGCGGCCACGCGCGAGGTGTTCAACCAGCTCGACAGCCAGTACAACAATTCCACGGTCAGCCACGCCGCTGCCGTGCAACGCGTGGCACAGGCTCCTGCGTCCTCGCTGCTTCCGGACACGATCCTGCCCCCGCCTCTGACGGCTTCGGCGGCCTATCCGAAGGCCGCCGACGTGAGCAACTACGTGACCATGCTCACCAATCCGTTGCCAGCGGTGCAGTTGACCTCGGGGCAGAAGAAGACCTCGGCCGGGGTGCAGTGGAAGGCTGCGCTCCATGCTCAGCAAAACGAGCAGACCCTGGCCCAGAATGCGTTGAACTGGCTGGCGGGCGACACGCAGCCGACGATGGACGCCGCGCCGTTCCAGACGCTGTGGAAGGCTTCGAAGATGCCGGGGCCGATGCCTGGCGTGGCCGCCAGCGCGCCAGGCATGTCCGGCCCGGCCATCAGCCTCAACGCCTCGCTGCAGGCGGTCGCCAACAGCTTTTATGCGAACCCGCAGTTCGAGACGGGGATCACCCAGGCCACGCAGGTCGAGCTGATGGATCATGCGGCCATGCTGCTCAACGTGGCGTCCGAGCAGGATGACCGCAGCCTCATGGCCCTGCAGTATTGGTCGGCCATTCTGGCCAATCGTTACATGGACATGATTCGCGCCACGCGCCTGGATGGCATCAACCAGACCGTGGGCCAAAGCCGCATGCAAGAGGTGGCCAACTGATGAAAGCCCTTCACATCCTGGCGTCGCGCCTGGCCTCGATCGCCTCGCTCATCGCCCTGCCCTTCCTGCTGCTGTCGTGGGCGCCGCAAGCCCAGGCGGTGACCGTACAGGCCATGGGATGCTGCAACTATTGCACGTTCGGATGCTGCGAAACGTGGGCCTGCTATCTCACGGGCGGCAGCATGGCCTCGGTGACCAACGTGCAGTCCATGCAGGACTCGGTGATCAACTCGATCAACACGTTCGGTGAGAACATCAGCGCTCAGACGCAGACCCAGACCCAGGCCATGGCCAATGACTTCTCGGCCTTCGCCAAGCAGGAGTCGACCACCCTCAAGGGGTTGCTCTCCGCGTGGGAGGCGGCGCGCTACGTGGCCGAGACCACCGGGGCCTCGGGCACGATGTACCAGGCTTGCCAGGACTCGGCCAATGCCACGACGGCCGCGCAGGCCATGCAAAACGCCCAGGCTCAGCAGGCTTCCCTGTACCAGGCTCAGGCCAAGCGCAACACGACTCCGGTGCCCACGCACAAGGAGATCCAGAACGTGGCGCAGGCCAAGCCTGCCGACCTCTCGGCGGCCGACATCTTCCAGACCGACGACTATTCGTCGAGCACTCCGGCTCCTACGGCCAGCAACGTGCAAGCCTACATCGGCATCCTCACCAATGCGATGCCGGCCCAGCGCCTGCAGCCCGCCGAGGTGAACAACAAAGGGGCTGCCCAGGATTGGCAGGCGGCCAACCACGCGCAGCTCAACGCTCTGACCCAGGCGCAAAACGCCTTGGCTTTCGTGGCCTCCACGCAAGCTCTGAAGAGCAATACGAGCGTCGACAGCTTGATTGAAAAGGACGCGAGTTCGCGCCTGACCGATCCGAGCTGGAACGGCTGGATCCAGCAGGCGGGCCAAGCTGCCATGGCCAAGGACATCGCCAAGATGGGCGCGGTCTCGCTGGCTCAACAGCAGGAATCGCTTCAACTGACGGAATACCTGGCGGCTTTGACGGCGCAGGACTATGCCCATCGTCTGACAGCCTCGCCCGAGAACATCGCCTCGCCCAACCAGAGCACTGGTCAAGCCCGCGCGCAGATGATCGCCAACTGAATCGTTGCCTCCCCATGAAGAACGACCTCAACACGCAAGCCACCATGACTCGTCTGTCGTCGCCCCGGCGCAAGGCCGCACTTCACGTTGCGCTGTCGATGGCTCTGGGCCTGGGGGCGTGGACGACCGCGCACGCAAGTGCCTTTCCCGCGACCTCTCCTTCGGTGGGTGCGGGCACCAGCGTGGCCGGGAACTGTCAATCCACGGGTGGACAGATCGCCACCCCGCAGAACCTGTCCTCGGCCAGCAGCAATCTGAACGATGCCATCAAGGCGGCGGGTCAAGCCATCAATGCCCAGCAAGTCGCGCAGACCAATGCGTTCACCAACGACCTGACGGCGCTGAGCCGCCAGGAGTGGACGGCCATCAAGGCGTTCGTCGCGGCCTACGAGGCTGCGCGCTATACGGACGACGTGACTGGCCCGAACCAGCAACCCAACGCCACGGCCTCCGGGCTGCCCCAGGGCTGCGCGATGTCGTCGCTGGCGGGCAGTGTCGCCACGGGCATGAGCACCACCAAGGTCGCGCAGCAGCAATTGCAGGCGACGGTGGCCAAGACCGTGGCGCCAGCCCCCTCGCATGAAGCGGCTGTGGCCAGCGCGGCCAAGGCCGCGTCCGACGCCTTCTCCGCCACGTCGATCATGCCACCGGCCAGCAGCCCGGTGTCGCCCGCGTCGGCGGCTGCCTACATCGCCATGGCGGTGGCCCCGGTGCCGCCGACAAGCGTGCCCGCGAGTGCTCACAACACGAACGCGGGGCAAATGGCCTTGGCACAGACCAACACGCTGACTGCCCGTCAGTCGCTGGCCGCCGAAACGCTTTCCTACATCGCCGCGCAACACGAGGCGACGATCGACGACACCCAGGCCAAGCAGATGTGGTCGAACGCGGGTTTCTCGGGCAATTTGCCCGAGGATTCAGCCTCGAAGATCAGCATGGACGGGTTGCTGCAGGTGATGGTGAATTCGCGCTACGCGAACCAGAATTTCTACACCGCGCTGCAGGATGGTGGTCAGGCGTATGCGCTGCGCACCTATGCGTATGAGCTGTCCGCGCAGCTCCAGATCCAGCAGCAGCAAGTGGCCATGCTTCAGCGCATCGTGGCGTTGAACGCGGCGATGCTGAGCGCGCACGCCACACAGGCCAACCGTCAGCTCGACACCCTGCGCAGCCAGGCCATGGTGCAGACCATCAAGCCGTGATGTCCTGAACCCGAGCCGATTCGATGACCCTTGTGAATTCCTGGACTTGTTCATGCGAAACCTGACGACTCGCCGCAAGCGCCTGGCTCTGGCCATCGCCGCCGTGGTTGCGACCCAGGCGATCGTCGCGCCTGCGGCCAACGCCTTCAGCGCCTTGACCGGGCCGACCAGCTCGGCCAGCGCGCCCTACGGGTACGCGCCGAACACCAATTCCACCTATTACAATAACAACGGGATGCCGCCCCCGTTGTTCGCACCACCTGCGGTGCCGGCCTGGAATCCGACGGTCATTGATCATGCGTACCAGGTCTGGTACGCCGCCACGCCCAATGCGGCGCAGTTGGCCGCCTCCAGTCCCTCGACGGTGAGCACGCCGGTGCCGGCGACCTCGGGCGCCAACGGCGCCTACACGGCCCAGGGCGGGCAGCCCACGACGGCCAGCGCCTTGTTCACGTCCTGGCAGTCCACGGAGACTCAGTATTACCGGGTGCTCGCCGGAGACGGCGTGCCCAACAGTACGGCCACGCTCAACAGCGAGCAGCACCTGTACAGCATCGCGGTCAACGACGCCGCCAACGGGATCGATTCAACCGCGTACCAGCAGTACATGAAGCAGTGGATGTGGCTGACCGGTCAGCCCATTCCAGGAGCCACGACGCTGCCCTCGGGTTCGCCCACGGCCACCAGCAGCTCCTCGAACAACAATGCGTTGATGGGCGCCATCGGACTGTTCGCAACCTTGGTGGCGGGGGCCTTCGGCGCAGCGCAGGTGCAGCAGCTCGGCCAGGCGGTCACGGCCGCCACGAACACCGAGACCACGGCGAGCGACAACGCGATCACCGCCTACGACAAGAACTGGACGACCACGGGCCAGGGCTTTGCCACGGCCATGACCACGGCGGACTACACCGCGCAGACCGCGCCGGTTGCGCAGTTGCCTGCGGCGTGTGGTGCGGCCAGTGCTGCGGCCAGTGCGGCGCAGGCGATGCAGGCCGCTTCCACGCAAGGCGCCAGCATCGGCTACGGGGCCGCGCAGTCCACCGGAATGTTCCCCGGTGGCGGCGTGGCCGCCGATGCGGGCACGCCGGGTGCCAGTGCTGCCGGTGGCGAGTCCGGGATGCAGGCGCCCTCGACGATGGACGCGATCTTCGCGGCGGCAGGCACGGCGTCCAGCGCCCTGAGCGCCGATGCGCTGTTCACGCCCAACGGATCGTCGCAGTATGGCCAGACCTACATCCAGATGCTGGCCTCGCCCTACGTCACGCCTCAGCTCACGAGCGACCAAGGTGCCACGGGGGCGGGCAACACCTTCATGGCGGTGTACAACGTCGCGGCGGCGCAAAATGCTCTGGCCGCGCGCGTGCTCGGCGATGTGGCTGGCCAGAATGCCGTGACGGCCCCGGCTGCGGCGGCAACGGCTGTGGCCGCCACGGTGGCTGCGAGCAGCCCGGCCGTCACGGCGGCGGCCGCACCGCCGCAGCAGCCGGCCCCGAGCACCACGTCTTCGGGCTCGTCGGGTTCTTCAGGCTCCAGCTCAGGCTCGTCGTCTGGCTCGCAGGGGTCGAACTCCTGGGAGAGCAAGCTGACGCCGGATGCGGCCAAGCTCTTCATCCAGATCGCCAACGCCAACAACATCAACCCGAACATCCCCGGCCAGATCATGGCCGGCGAAGGCGCCGGCAACCTGCAGGCGCTGGCGGTGTGCGGAACCGTCAACAGTTCCGGTGCGACCCTGGTGACGAACAAGCTGGGCCAGCAGAGCTATGTGTGCAAGAAGGGTGGTGGGTACTACTCGGCGAAGTCGTACTTCCAGATGATCGACTCGACGGCCAAGGCCAATGGCCTGGCCTCGCCGAATCTGGCGGTGACCAACGCGCAGGCCGAGCTGACGGCGGGCATCAGCGCGATCAAGCGCTACCTGGTGGCTTGCGACGGCGACCTGGCTTGCACGGCTTCCAGTTGGCACTTGGGTTCGCCCCTGGATTACTGGGGCCGCGATCATGTGGTCAAGACCAACCGCCCGTATGGCGACGCGGCCTACGTGGCCAACTTCCTGGGTCGGTACAACGGTGGCACCAACGTCGACCTGACGCAGTATGCGGGCGGTTCGTCCTCGGGTGGCTCTTCGGGTGGCTCCTCGGGCGGCTCGTCCTCAGGTGGTGGCGGCGGTGCCATGAGCCCTGCGTCTGCCGGTGCGCTCATGCAGCTCATGAGCACGGGCACGTTCGCCAATCCCGACTGGTATCACTTCCTGGACACGACGAATCAGGCCGGGCTGTGGCGTGCAATTGTGTACATGACTACGATCGACATCAACCTGAACGAGGAAAAGATGAAGCTCCTCCAGGATGAAGTTGCCGTGCAATCTGCGGAACTCGGACGCCAGGCCAATGCCCACGATGCCGAGATCAACAATTTGCGTGCGCAAGCCGTGTCGCAATATGCCAACGAGCCTTTGCTCCAGCGCCTCCTGCCCTGACGATAACCGATGACTGCATCCACCGTAGCTGCGTCGTTTGCCAGGTCTCCGCTTTCGGATGCCGGTGTTCAGCATTTCCTGGAGCGCTCGCCGGTGCTTCAGGCGTTGATGGCCTACTTCGAGGCTGGAGAGGACTGGACAACAGACGCGCCCGGCACCAGTGTGGACGGGGTGCTGATCTCCGACCTGGGTCTGCGCATGATGGATCCGGCGCCCGCCCCTGCGGTCTCGCGGGAAAAGACGGCCGAGGTGCTGACCTATGTGCGCGCCAGCCGGGTGCTGCGCATTCACGACTGGCTGGATGCCACGCCCGAGAACAGTGTGGTGGCCATGCTTCAGGATCGCGAGGTCAGCCCGGTCTATCGCAGGCGTCTGAGCACGATGTTGTCGATCCTGGCGCGCGGCATGGTGTTCAACCACATTTTCAACGAAAAGCGACGCAAGGAAATCCTGGAGGCCATTCGGGAGTCCCAGGAAAACCCGTGAGCGCGGACTGACTCGCTCCAGTCGGCATCCTTCCACGGGCCGTGCTGTCCGTGATGTAATTTCAGGCACACGCCACGCGTGTGTTCATCAACTCTGCGGCGACGATCATGGCAGACAGCGAAAACCAAGAACAGCAAGGCCCCTCCGGGAAAATCAAGCTCGATGCCGTCGGCAACCTGTTCATTCAGTGGCACCGGCAGGCCGCCTCGGGGGCTCCTCAGGGCCAACTGGATCGCATGTCCAACAGCGTGTCCGCCCTTCAGGATGCGTTCCTGTCGCACCTGAGCGATCTGTCCCAGCAGGGTAAGAGCCTGGCCGATCTCGACGGCGACAGCATCCTGCAGGCGTACCAAAACTCGCCGGGCGAGGCGCAAGAGCGCTTTCCGGCCGACCATCAAGAGGTGGTCGCCAAGGTGGGCGAGCTGGCCTATGCCCTCCACCAGGACAACCCCAAGCAGGCCACGCCGTTCGAGTTCCGCTACGACGCGGCCGCGCATGAGATCGTGCGCAACGGCGACGAGGCCGCCCCTGCTGTGGCGGCCGAGCCGACTGCCGTGGAAGAGCCCGGTGGCCCGCAGCCGATGAAGTTCGACCGGCTGTCCGACCTGCTGAAGAAGGAGCTGCCAGGCGAAGGGGTCAATCCAGACACCCTGTCCATGCTGCGTGCCAGCATGGACAAGACGCTCAAGATCGCTCAAGCCTCCGGCGTGAGCGTGGACAAGCTGCATGCCGATCAGGTCATGCTGCAGTACCAGAACCTGCACGATCTGGCCGATGAAGTCTCCCCGGCCGGCTCCAATGCCGCCGATCCGGCCAAGGTGTCCGACTTCGTGAAGCGGATGGTCGATGCGGTGAAGCAGGACAACCCCGGGGAAGGTCGGGCCGTCGTGTTCAGCCGCGCGGCCGCACCAGTCGCCTCCGAGATGGTTGCCGGGGGTCAGGATCCCTCGATGGATGGCCACGCGCACGAACAAGGGCATGAGCCGCCCTCGATGATGGACGACTTCTCGCCGCAGCCGTCTGCCGAGGGTGGCCACGAGGAAGGTGCCCACCCCGACGCCGAGGCGCACGAGCGCGACCAAGCCGAAATCGAGCGGTTGCGCCAGGAGGAAGAAGCCCGGCGCCTGGCCGAAGAGGCGGCCGCGCTCGGCCTGGTGACCGACGACATGCCGTTGGGCCAGAGCTTGCGCTCGGTGGGCCTTCGCATGGCTGCAAACCGTAGGCCCGATGGCGACCCCACGGCACAACTGCTGGATGGCGTCAAATCGATCTCGACCAAGCCCTCCACGTTCGAGCAAGTTTCGCGTCGGATGCGGGTGAATCAGTTGATGAAGGCTTCACGCGAGATTGATCGGGTCGACGCCATGATGGGCGGCCGTCGTTTCGACGATCTCAGCCTGGCTGAAAAACAAGATGTCGAGAAGCTTGCCGACAAAGCCTTCAAGCGCCTTCGCAAGGGAATGGACGCGAAAGGGCTTGAGTACGCCATGAATTCTGGCGTCTCACAAAACGAAATCCAGAAGACTCTGGACAAGGCCCGTCAGTTCTCAGAGGAATTCAAGAATCAGGGGTTCTTCAAGAATCTTTCGTCGACTCTTTCCAGTGTCGGATCGATGTTCAAATCCGTCGTCGGGCGGCTTTTCTCGTCGTCCTCCGGGGCCTCGAAAGCTTCCGCATCAGCGGCTGCGCCGTCAGCCTCTTGAGTCGAGCAACGCATAACGCAAAAGCCCGATCCAAGGATCGGGCTTTTGCTTTGAAGATCGGTTTTGCGTGACTTGGCGGCAAGCCTTGACTTGCCGCCTTACTCGATCACTGCAGGCCCAGTTTTCCGCGCGTGGTCTGCACGCTCGATGCGTCGATGGCACGGATGCGCACGCCATCGAGCCATTGCCCGGCATGCACGTTGTGCACCGAACCGTTGGGCAGACGAACGACGGCCGTCTGGTCGACCACACCCAGCAGCGTCCAGTGCTTGATGCTGGGCGCGAAGCGATGCGCCGCATGCCGGGCGGTCTTGACGGATGCCTGCACGCCAACTTGCGTCTTGGCGCCCTTGTCGGCATGCTCCTCGGCAAGTTTGGTCTGCAGCGCGGCGATCTGCGACTGCATGGCCTGCATCTTGGCATCCTGCTGGGCCTGCTGCGCGCCATTGTCCACGAGCGCGGCCTGCGCTGCCGGATTTTGCACGCTTGCTGCAGCGGCGGAAGCCATCGCAGCGGGCCGGGTGGCGGCTGGGGTGGCGCCGGACGCGGCTTTCGCGGCGGTAGGCGCGGAAGTGGCAGACGCAGCCAGCGATGGCACTTTCACCTTCGGCTGTGCGGCGGCGGAAGACGCGGCCTTCGGAGCATTGGCTGAAGCGCCCAGGCTCAGAACCGGTGCGGGCGCACTCGACGCGGCGGCCACCACCGCATGGGAGGCCGCAGTCTTGGGTTGAACCAGGCCGGTTGCCGATGGCGCCTTCACCGGCGCGGGGGCTGTCTGCACCGCGATTTGCGGGACTTGAGCGGGCGCCGGGTGGTTCTTGTGAAAGAGTACATACGCGCCGATGCCGCCCACGACCACGACGCCGCCGATGATGGCCGCCATGACCGGATCCACCGGCATTTTCTTGGCCGTTGACGCCGAAGTGTTCTTGGCGTCACGTGACCCCGGTTCGTGAGCGTCCACATCCTCGATGGGATCCGAACCGAAGGTCGTCAGGTTCTCGTGGACCACGCTTTCAGCTTCCCCGTCGGGGAACTGGCTGTCTTGGATGTTGCTCATTGCTTGCCTTCAAAAAAAGGTGGTGGTGTAATCGTTTTGCTGCTTGAACACATCGAAAACATGCTGCCTGTCTTGATGTGTTCTTGTGACCGCAATGACCTGGAAAAGCCTGATTTGACAAGGGTTTTCAAGTGTTCAAGGGCGATCTTAGGAACCACCTGGATAAAAGTCAATGAGCCTGAGCCTCACTCCCCTCGCGAACGATCTGTCGGTTCAGATGCTCAACCAGCTTCTGGGCACGGGATGGAATTCGTTCGCCACCGGTACGTCCGTTCCAGGAACCGGGTCGGCCTTGGTGCTGCAGTCGATGTTCGCTGTGTTCAACGTGGCGCTGCTGGGCTACGTGTCGGCGTTGCTGATGTACCAGGCGTTCGTGGGCTCGGCGGCCACAGCCCATGAAGGCACACCGCTGGGCAAGCGCTACCACAGCGTGTGGGCTCCCGTCCGAGGGCCGTTCAGCTTCCTGGCGCTCGTACCGCTGCCTTGGCTCAAGGGTTTTTCGCTCATTCAGGTCACCATGTTGCTCCTGGTGTCCTGGAGCATCGGCGTGGCCGATAGCGTGTGGACGGTATTCGTCACCACGGCACCTACGGCGGGTTATGCGGCGACTTCGCCGGCCAATGCCAATACGGCCATGGCCCTGACCTCCCAGTTGTTGAAGATGGAAGTCGCCGTCAATTACCTCTCGACCAACGCGTCGGTTACCGGACTCTCGACAACGTTGACGAAGAATTGGTCGACGACCAACCCGTTGAGTGGATCGGGAACCTATACGTTCGGCTTCACGAACGGTGGGACGGACATCGATCCGAGGTTGGGAACCGTGACTGTTCGTTGCTCGAATATCACGCCTCCGTCGATCGCTGGCGTAGGCTCTGCGCAAGCAGTTTGGGGAAGTTCGTCTGGCGTGGTGAGCACGCTCACCAGCCTTGCCGGGAGTTTCTGGTCTGCAGTCAAGACGGCGGCCGGATCTGTCGCGGGGGCTGTCACGGGCTCGAATGTCGCCCAAGTTCAGAACACCCCCTCTTGCTCGGCGATGGTCGGCGTCGTGACGGCCGCCGATACGGCCGTTCAACCCATTGCCAAGAAAATCATCGCCCTGAACGCCAATTCCAACGGCGCCGCACCATTGCTTTCAGAACTGCAGACGGCGCAGGGAGCCGCGCAGACCTCCATGGACAGCGCAGCCACAGCCCTGCAGACCCAGGAGAATGCGAACCAGACCGCCTCGATGACCGCGTTCAATGCGCAGTCGTCGGCGCTCGGCTGGGCATCGTCGGCCTTCTACTACTACCAGTTGGCTTCGGTGGCGGCCGAAGTTCAATCGCAAATGGGTGTGTTGACCCCAAGTTTTGCGCCGCCTGACTCGACCTACATTCAAAGCCAGGCCAGCGGATGGGATACCTACGTTCCGACGCTGAAGACCTACATCAATCTGACCAACTCGACCTACACGCAGCAGAGCCCAGCCATCACGGGGCACATGACGCTCAATCCCTTCGTGTGGATTCTCAATGAAGCCTTGAAAGCCATGGCCAGTGGGAACCCTCTCCCGGAGATGGTCGATATCGGCAATTACATGATGGACGCCGGAGAAGGGACGTATCTTGCCGCAGCGTATATCCAGGCACAGAACAATCAGAATGCCTTGGTGAATGCCTTTGAAGATGCAAAGGCAATTGCCGCTGGCACGCTTGAGACGGCATCTGGCATCGGGTCTGCAGTCGGTCTCGTGTCGCTGACGAAGACTTTCCTCAGCATTGCGTTCGGCTCGATCCTTTCGCCATCGTTCTTGATCGCTGCCGCGACTTTCTTGTTCGCTGAAGGGTTGGTCGTTGGTTACATCATCCCATCCCTGCCGGCGATGATCCTGATCGCAGCGGTCGTCGGTTGGTTGTTCCTGGTGGTCGAGCTGCTGGTGGCTGCTCCGATCTGGGCGGTGGCTCACGCCTACGCCGAGGGCGAAGGCTTCGCGCCTCAGCAAGCCTCCTATGGGTACGGCGCGATGATCGGCGTGCTGATGCGCCCGGTGGCGATCGTTTTCGGGTTCGCCTTCTCCTTCTACATCATCGGCATCGCCTGCTGGTTCGCCTCGATGGCGCTGGGTACGTTCCTCTCGGGCATGCTGGCAGACGTGGACATCGGGCCTGGCGCGTTCGTGGGGATCTCCGCCATCATCGTGAGCACCTTGTTCATGGTGATCCGCTACACCTTGCGCATGATCACCCACCTGCCGGACAACCTCCCGCGCTGGATGGGCGGACAGGGCAACAATGTGGGCGACGCGGCTGCCGCAGAATCGGCCAATGCGGGCGCCGAACGCGGTGCTGGCCAAGCGGGTCGTGGTGTGTTTGCCCTGAGGCAACAAGCCTTCAAGGATTCTGAAGGCGAAGCCCAGCGTGACGCCAGCAAGATCGAGGACAACGCTAGGAAGGCTAAAGGCGCGAAGGACGCGAAAGCCTCTGCGGCCGCCGAGCAGAAGAAACACGGCGAGATGATGGATGCTCTGCTGCACCTCGGTCAGGGAACGAAGAATGTCTCTGACGATGGAGGCGGGCGAACCGGAAAGATGTAAACGAAATGAACAACGGGGCCTGAGGCCCCGTTGTTCATTTTGGCTCTCGGACGGCTGATCAGTGCTTGCCGGGCTCGACGCCAGTGAAGTTCCACTCGTCAACCTTGGTGATCGACGCTTCGATCGCCGCCTTATTGTCGGCGTAAGCCTGGTCGATCAGCTTCTGGGCTCCCGCTCGATCCACGTTGGCGAGCTTCTGGATCAGTGCCTGCGCAGCCATGC